>Ga0114993_10000108_pt1 | contig 85129 bp, 82 predicted proteins | sample ArcticOcean_MG_C_FD_87042 | JGI IMG/M metagenome (GOLD analysis project Ga0114993, IMG submission 87042) | Marine microbial communities from western Arctic Ocean - ArcticOcean_MG_CB2_150 | ecosystem: Environmental > Aquatic > Marine > Oceanic | place: Arctic Ocean: Canada Basin | collected... | reverse complement strand
ATTGCCCCCTATCACTTCGTTGCTCATGAAACAGGTGTGGTATGTCTTGTTAGTCTCAATAAGCGTAACGTCAATGGTGCTGTCAGCTTTCTTAATGTATTTCGCCGCTATAGTTCCGCCAGCGCCGCCCCCGATCACTACTACTTTCCTTGTGGCTCCAAGTACGATACTAGGGATGCTGAGACCAGCGGCACCTGCAATTACTGAAGTGCCGCCTAGTTTAATGAAATTCCGCCTTTTTAAATTTTCCATTATTCGAATCGCCTACTTTGATTAATTGGAGATACTTGCGTAATAATCGGCTAGTTGGTCTAGCGAACTTTTACCCGATTCTGCAATCATTTTGCTGAGTTTACTTTTCATTTTTTTCGGCATTTCTCGATTACCGTTCAAAAAATCGTCCATTGAGTAAAGGAAATACGGCTTCCATTGTCCAGCCAATACTCCGCTATCTCCATCGGAAGATTTACCTTCGTTTTCATGGCAACTTGCACAGTACTTTTCATGCAACTCTTTACCAGCTTGGGGCTCTGCCTGACCATGTCTCTGTTTGGCGAAGTACAGCTTCTGCCTGCTGAAATGATCGGCTATCATTTTAATTTCTGTCTCTGAGTAGCCTTTCGCAATTCGACTCATAATCGTTGAGTTTCGTGCGAAGGCTTCCACATCTTGAAAGCGGTCATCCGAGTCGATGATCTTGTTCAGTTCTTCTTTGTTCTCGTATTTATATGCCAACATCGCTCCCATTAAGTAGTTGGGTGACATACTGGATAGATTAGGAATTGCCGGCCCCGCACTAGCGCCGTTATTTCCATGGCACACGATACAGGTGTCTGTTAGCATATTGGTTTGATTGCCTGCTGAGACCATTAACGCTGCCAGGAAGAGCGCAGCCGCACCAATGCATCTAAATAGTGCTAGCAAAAAACAATCCCCCTCAACGAAATACGCACTATGTTGCGCAATTAAAGACCATCTAAATACTATAGCAATTTAGAATAGTTATATATGTTTTCGGAATATGTATTCTTTAGATAAAATAAAGCAGAGCCTCTTTGTGTTGTTCTGTCATGTTAAAGGAATATTGCTGGCTTTATGTCTTGGGCTTCACAGGTGCTTCATGAGCCACCCCTCGATGGCAATCTATGCACGTTTTCCCCTCTCTTTGGGCTTTAGCATGCTTTTTTCGAGTAAATTTGGCTTGCTCTGTTGTCTTCATGAATTCGAATGCATGGCAAGAACGACATTCACGTGAATTGGTGGCTTCCATTTTAGCCCATACGCGGTTAGCCATAACCCAACGATGTTTTTCAAATTTTTCTTTGGTATTAATAACACCAGTAATTTCACCCCAAACGTCTTTCGCAGCAAGTATTTTAGCAAGCATTTTTGGACCAAGAGAATGTGGGACGTGGCAGTCCGCACACTCCGCGCGGACCCCTGAAGCATTTTTGTAATGATAAGATTGTTTCCATTCGGCGGTCACCCATTGCATGGAATGGCACGAAGTACAAAATTCGGTGGCGTTCGTATGCTCAGTAACTGTTGATATACCGATAGCAAAAGCAACTCCAATTGCAATTGCCAACAAAAAAGCCGTACTGATTATAATTCGTGCTGGTCCCAGTTGTTTCTTTTTATTGTTCTTCAAAAAGGAGTTCCTCTTAGAAAATTGGCTAGAATCAAAACAATAGAGCCTTCACCTGAGGACCAAACAATTTCTCTTTCATAAATAACCACTATTCTTTAATTTTATTAGAAATAATTTAATTTTTAATCGTAAACTGACGCCGTACATTTTTTTGTAAAAAGCATCCTCAGGCCATATAATTTCATATGGTTTTTTTTCGTGTTTGAGGAAATATTAACCGCTCCTGTTTATTTCGCAAGGGGGTGAGGGTTCTAAGTTTGGAAACGCATATTTATAAGTCACCAATTTCCTATACTTGAGAAGTTCAATAACGTTGGGCTATTAATTCGCGGATAAAAGGATTATTAATTTAAGGTGCCAAGCCAATTCCAAATGATAGTAGCCGTGGCTTCTTCCTTGCCGCTGAAGAAATGATCTGCACTCTCTACCTTGATTTGCCTCGATGCTTTGTTGGTTGAGGCTATCGCTGTCTTCCTTAACGGCGCTGACCATAGAACAGCCTCGTAGTCTTCCTCACCGAACAAATCAAGAATTGGAACATTAATCGAATAAGGAGAAAACAGCATTGATCGGGAATGTTCTTCATTTATGGCACCAAGCCCTAATGCCACTAGCGCGTGAACGTTCGCGACACCAGCTTTAGTCGCCCAATTCATCATCATCGAACTTCCCATGCTATGCGCCAAGATGACAATAGGGGTGCTTGGGTGAGCGACCAGTAAGTAAGTAATAGCAGCCTGTATCCGATCTCCTGCTTCGAGGAACTCCCCAAGGTAGTCTTTATAAGCCGCCTCACCGGAAAGCACGGGCATTTGGATAGACAGAGTGTTGCAATCTTTGTCAGAGAAAATTTCTCTTAGCGGCCCTATTAAATACGGGGTATCCGGACCTTGCCCTGTCCCATGTACCATGATGATAGAAACCTGTGCAACCGAGCTTGTCGTTAGCAATCCAAGAAACCTGCTGGCTTCATCGACATCGTTGTGTTTGAGCCAGATCGGATCCCCAATAAATAGCGTTTGCACACTTTCAGCCGAGATTCTACTTTCTTTTTCTGTGTCAGCTGCCTTTGTGATAAAAGGAGCAAAAATTATAAGCGATACAGCGAAGAGAAGAGAAAAATTGACATTTTTCTGTGTTATCCCCATTTGCATTAGATTTATTTCCTTGCTCCAAAGCATTGAGTGTCGAGAGGGTATGTCAAGCGTATAGCGCGAAATGCTGAGACACAGTAAAATATCACAAACGGCTGTCCATGGTTACATTTTTGGTGCGCTTTGGGCTTGTGCATTACATGAGGGCTAGGTCGGCGCTATCTTTGCCACGAGGTAATAACAGATGATTTTCAAATCGCATACGGCCTATACAGTGTGTATTTTGATATGTCATCTCTCGTATGCTTGGACAACGGCTGCATCGGAAGAAAGTATAGCAAGAGATGAGAAACAAGCCGTCTTAGACATAGGCACTTTGGAACTCCTAACTCTTTCTAAAAGCGACGAAGTTCCGTTCTATGTGGATGTGCGAACTGCTCGAGAGATCGCAGAGCAGGGTGGGACGCTTGATTTACCCCGCGTACACAATGTTGAACGTGGCTGGCTCGAGAAGAAAATTCCTGAACGAGTCCTAAATAAAAACGCCTCTATAGTGGTTTTTTGCGATACCAATCAACGCAGCCCTCTGGCCGCAGCGAAACTGCGTGAGATGGGATATACGAATGTCCGAAATTATGTCGACGGTTTCTTAGGGTGGCGAGCTGCAGGCCTCCCCATTGAGGGTGACGACGCCCCTGATTCGATGCTTTATAGACTCCCTCGTGAGGTTATCCGTAACGTATGGTCTGCGATTGGTTTCACCGGCCCAGGTGATTATTTCAACTCCGGACATAACAACAATCTTACTTTCATTATTACCGGCGATGGAGTGATAGTCGTCAATGCAAGTGAAAATTATCTTTTGGCAAAAGCACTTCATGATGAAATCAAATTAATTACTGACGAAAAAGTGAAATATGTCATCCTTGAGAATGGACAAGGGCATGCAATGCTCGGATCTAATTATTGGCAAGAGCGAGGAGCAAAAGTCATTGCTCACTCAGACGCGGCAAAAGAAATAAAGCTTCATGGAGCCGATATTTTACAGTCGCTGCGCACCAGACGCAGAGATAAATTGACTGATACAGTTGTTTCAACTCCAGACATAATATTTGATTCAGAATACATCCTATCTTTGGGCGGTAAAAGAGTCGAAATTCTGCATTTAGGACCAGCACATAGCCCAGGTGATATTGTGGTCTGGTTGCCGAAAGAGAAGTTAGTTATTGCAGGAGACGTGGCTTTCCACGAGAGGATGTTACCCGTTTTCGAGCATACTGATACGGATGGATGGATAAATACTTGGAAGGCGTTCCTTGCGCTTGGTGCTGAAGTCGTAATACCTGGGCACGGCGGGCCCACAAATTATGAGCAAGTAACCAAGTACACCCGCGATTACCTTCAGTTCATGAGAAATGCAATAAGAACAGTGATAGACAATGGTGGGGAACTACAGGATGCGTACACGATCGATCAATTTAAATATTCTCATTTGGATACCTATTTCGAGTTATCGCGGCAAAATTCTGGGCGCATCTTCAGAGAAATGGAATTTGAGTGATGCTCGTGGAGGTTTAGACAAAGCAAGACACATCCTAGTGTCAACTTGAAGTTTGTTGCATACTTAGGCCTAGAGGAGAATTCATTATGAAGACAGTACATGGAGCGTGTCCGCACGATTGTCCAGATACTTGTGCTTGGCTTGTAACGGTTGACGACGATGGCAAGGCAATTGAGTTTCGAGGAGACCCTGAGCACCCGTTCACTGCTGGCGCACTTTGCTCTAAGCTAAAACGTTATCCCCAACGTGTATATAGCGAAGATAGATTGCTTTACCCAATGCGACGAGTTGGCCCGAAAGGGAAAGGGAAATTCGAACGCCTCAGCTGGGATGAAGCTCTGAAAGAAATAAGCCAACGGCTTAAACAAACAGTGGCTGACTTTGGACCTCTTGCTGCCATGCCATATAATTTCGCTGGAACAATCGGGATGTTGCAACGGTATGCTGGGGAGCAATTTTTTGCTCGATTAGGTGCAACTGAGGTCTTAGGAGATATTTGTGGCGCAACAGCATATGACGCCATTTCGTCCGTAATCGGACCGATGGATAGCATGCAGGTTGAAGATATAGAACACAGTCGTTTTATTATTCTGTGGGGGACGAATACAGCGACGACTAACGTACATTTGTGGGCAGGACCAATTGCCAGAGCTAGAAAAGCCGGAGCAATAGTGGTGTCCATCGACCCGATAAAGACAAACACAGCAGTTCATTCTGATTGGCACATTCAAGTAAAGCCAGGCACAGATGCGGCATTAGCATTGGCTATGATGCATGTTATTGTGCGTGATGGGCTACATGACGAAGAGTTCATTGACCTACATTGTTTAGGTTTCGAAGCTTTAAAGGAACGAATACAAGATTATCCACCCGAGAAAGCTGAAAAAATAACAGGCATAAGCGCTGTGGAGATTGAAAAATTAGCAAAAGCGTATGCGACAGCGAAACCGTCTGTTATTCGTACAGTAGTAGGAATGGAACGTTACTCGAATGGACACACGGCCGTGCGCGCAGTTGCCTGTTTGCCTGCATTGACAGGGTCGTATCGAGAGAGAGGTGGGGGCTTTAGCTCTTTTATGTTGACCATGTTTTTCGATGTGCTTGACTATGGTGTAATACTAGCGCGGGAAGAGCATTTGCCAAGGAAACGCAGTATTCATCTGGCTGAACTGGGAAAAGTTCTTACCGACCCGAAGATGGAACCTCCGATAAAATGGATGATGGTCTACAATTCGAACCCTGTTGTTTCCGCTGCGAACCAGAATTTAATTATTGAAGGGCTAAAGCGAGAAGATTTGTTTACCGTAGTCCATGAGCAGTTCATCACCGACACCGCGCTCTACGCCGATATTCTTTTACCAGCGACTACTCAATTTGAGCATCTGGAACTTATGCCGTCCTGGGGCACTGGGTACATAGCATTGAATGAGCCTGCTATAGAGCCATTAGGTGAAGCTCTCCCTAATACTGAAGTGTTTCGTCGTCTTTCTAAGGCAATGGGCTTTAATGAGGAATACCTCCATTTAGGTGATGAGGAAAGGATCCGCCGTATGTTGGCCACTGGCCATGAGTATCTCGATGGAATTACCTATGAAACGCTACTGGCAGACGGTTGGGCGCGGTTAAATCTAAAAGACTTTCATCCATTGGCCGAAGGAAAATTCACCACACCAAGCGGAAAATGTGAATTTTACTCCCAAACTTATGCTGACGTGGGTCAAGATCCGCTTCCTACATACGAACCGTTGGACGAGTTTGAATACGGAATAGATTATGATACTCCCTTGCATTTAGTTACTGCTAAATGCGCACATTTCCTTAACTCAGAGTATGTGAACCTCCGTCATAAAGGTACTGAGAAACACGAACCAAAAGTTGACATGAACCCTGTAGATGCAGAAATCAGAAACATTATTAATGGGGACATGGTGAAATTATTTAACTGCTTTGGTGAAGTGCATGTCCGAGCTAAAGTTTCAAGAACAACCAAGCAAGGAATAGTTCAACTGCCTTTCAATTGGTGGCCGGATACCACCGTTAACGGGCAATCTGCCAATGCATTAACTCCTGATGGTGTTAGCCGAAGAGATATTGGCAGTAATGCATTTGATGCTCAAGTTGAAGTGCAGAAGATAGAATAACAGCCTATTCGCAACCAGCTGTGAGACAGACACTAAAAACCACTAAAGACAGGCAAAATTATGGCCGCACAAAATGGACACTATACGGAAGAAAAACACGGACCTCACGAATATTTTGAATTAGGTGATTTTTCGCTGATTTCAGGGGAGGTCTTGCTAGGAGCACGAATAGCTTACAAAACTTCCGGGGTCTTAAATGAGGCTAAGGATAATGCTATTCTTTTTCCTCACATGTGGTCAGGCACTTCCGCATCAATGGAGCAATTTGTTGGAACAGACCGTCCTTTAAACCCATCGAAGTACTTCATCATTTTCCCAGGACAATTTGCGAACGGGTTTTCAACGTCTCCCAGCAATGCAGCGGCACCTCAGAACGGTGGTAACTTCCCCAATATCATGATTGGTGATGATGTCGTAGCGCAGCATCGACTAGTTACCGAAAAATTCGGGATTTCTGAGCTGCAACTAGTAACTGGTTGGTCGATGGGGGCCGAGCAGACCTATGAATGGGCCGTTCGTTATCCAGACATGGTGAAACGAGCAGTCCCCGTCGCAGGCACTGCGAAGGCCACGCCGCATAACTATATCTTTGTCCGATCTCATGAGAATGCAATAAAATCCGATCCGGCTTGGGCAAAAGGTTTTTACAGCAACTCTAAAGATGTTCATATTGGCCTGCAGCGACATGCTGAAACCTGGTCAGTAATGGGTCTATGTTCCGAATTCTACAAACAGGAAGTGTGGCGAGACGTAGGATTTGAGTCGCTTGAGGATTTTTTGACTGGATTTTGGGAAGCGTACTTCAAACCAATGGATCCTAATAATCTCATTTGGATGGGATGGAAATGGCGGAATGGCGATGTAAGCCTCAATACTGAGAATGATTTAGATGCTGCACTGTCGCTTATTAAAGCCAAAGTATCCGCCGTCGCTTTTTCTAACGACATGTTTTTCCCAGCAGCCGATATTGAAGCTGAGACGGATAAAATCCCTAACGCCCAATTTGAAATAATCGAATCTCTATGGGCACATTTCGCAATGTTCTGTATGAACGATAAAGACAAAGATGCTATCGATGACGTCTATAGAAGAGTGTTAGCCAGCTAAAGAGAGTAGGGCGTGAATTTATCTAGCCTAACCTGCAACTGATTGGGTAAAAGCCTAAGGCTAACTCATCAATTGCTGCACTCCTGAGTCTCGATTATGCTCATTGATCACTTCCAATTCAGCAGGGGTCGCCCATTTAGTGTCCCATTCGCGGAGCATAGGAATCATTTCTTTCCAAAACCAGAAGGGAATCCAGGAAATGAGGGTCATAGTAATATAACCATATGGAGTCTCAGGCATCGGTTTCCACTTAAATTTATAGTGAGGATGATCTGGGTTTTCATGATGAGTGCCGTGCCGGCCAAGGCTGAAAGTAAAATAGTTCCCGACAGGATTACAGCTTGAGAAAGTGTTTCGAGAAGTTATCGGTTCGCCATCTAAACGAATTAACCCATAGTGGGAAAAGAAATTTAGGCCTTCTAAAATATATTTTGAGACTAAGGCTGATATAAACCAAATGCCAAACCCGAGCCAGCCACTAGCGAGAAACGCGACAGTAATAATCAAACCACCTCTCAGCCAGGCATGGATAACTCTGTTGTGAATAGAGAAACGGCTCTTTCCGATTGCTGCCAACCGACTGGTTTCTATACCGAAACCATTTCGCCATTGTTCAAGCTGTCCGTGGGTAAGAAACGTATAAAAGCTTGTCCCTCGTTTTGGAGAAACCGGGTCGCGACCAACTAAGCCCAAGTTCTTGTGATGCCCGTATACATGCTCAGTCGCAAAATTAGTACCGAATGAAAGAGCGAAGTCCCATCGACCAAGCCACAAATCAAAAGGGTTACTTACCCTGTGAGTTAGTTCATGACAAGATCCGGTACCGCTCACGCCCAATAGCGCACCTAGTGAAATCCCGACTCCGATTGCTGCAGTTAGTCCGTTAGTTTCTTTAGCGAGCAATACATTGTGGTCTATCCCGAGGACAGCCAGCTGACTGTTAACGAACTCTCCATAACCGAATAAATCATTGGGGCTGACGACCCACAGCGCTACAAACAACACGAAGAAATGACAAGCGACTGCCGAATAAACCATCAAATCCTGGATGATAGGGAAGCTGTATTCTGGGTTACTTTCGTCCCGCCAGTTTTTTGTTAGTATTTCTCCCCCGACGCCTACAATAAGTAAAAAGGCAACTCCGGTCCATGTCCAAATCCCACCAGCTAGGAACCCTGCAAGCAGGAACGCTGTCCAAATCCAGTGTATATAGCCAAATCGAATGTACTTCCACATATGATGTCTCAGCCTCCAAGGCTTAATATTAAATACGTATAGAGATATAGCTTCTAAATATTTATGTTTGGTATGCCAGTCTTTATAGCTTGCATACAGGCGAAATACAAGGCTGTATAAGGAGGACACTCATCATAATTGAAGGGGCCAAAATACTGAGGTTTAAAACTTAGTATTTACTCATAGATATTTTTACCTCATGCAGGTCACCGTGTTGATGAAACTTAAGCGCTTCGGAGGTGAGAAAAAGGATAGTACCAGTAAGAGTTTTCTTATCTTCAGGCATAATGAGTAACTTATTTCCTTTTTTGGCGGTTTTTTAAGACTCACTACCACTATAACTCTATTTCAATCGCTCAAATACTTCGCATAATGTATATTATGTTAAATACTATAATTGAAAGCAAGAAATCCCTATAGCCTGACCGCTAGCTATAGTCCTATTTTGTTACTTAATCAGTCACTATTGTGGCAAAAGCAACAAGTGCCTCCCCTTGCCAAGAGAATTCGGTACGGTGTCAGTATTTAGGTCCTTACAAAACATGCTTAGTAGCTGTTGTATCTGAAGCGTTAAGTCGGACGTCTCTGCCGTGTCGCTTGGAATTAAGGCTGTGCTGTTTAATGTGTACCGGTAACTTTTAGCGAATTTTTTTGGTGTATCCTGACTATATAATTTTTAACAGTATTGCCCTGTTGATATGTTCAGGCCTTAGATAGTGGTCTAGCAGGTTTGGACATTGTTTGTGCTTCGACTAGAGCCACTCATAGGAGGTTGGGTTATCCTATCAAAACTTAACAGCAATCAATTAGATAAAGACTAAACTGATTGCAAATTGCAGGCATTGTCAGCCATTAAACACCTGTAAACTAGCTTAACAACACAGCCTGCTTGGAAATCATGGGGTGACGCTTGATGCAACATGTTTCGCTAGCTCTGAAAAAATAACGATGATGAGGCTTTTGCAGAATTTGGCAATATTCGCACGTACTTTATTCGCAAGTTTTGTTAAAGACAACATAGCCCGGAGGCTTGGTTCACCAACCCATCAGTTTTTTAAAGCCTTATTTTCGCATTTTGTGCAAATATTTTTTATCATGTAATCTCAACTATAAATGGATTTGTCCCCCTAGCATGGTGGATTTGCATTACTAGGAAATGTTTTTTATGACGCCTCTATTAGGACTAAAAAGCTATAGCGATATACAAAATGGATTTTCCCATGACCTGCTATGGGACCTTTTTGATGGCAACAAAGAATATATGAATCTAGCTCACGAGTGTTTAGACAGGCATGCAGGAAAAGGTTGCGCTATTAGCGTAAAGCACCATACTGGTTTTCTGGAACACATCGACTATGACGAACTCATTGAAAGTACCAGTCAATTTGCTTACCAACTAGAGAGCCTAGGGGTCGCCAAAGGGCAACGAGTAGCAATAGTTCTAGAACCTGGAAAATCTTTTTATACTTGCCTTTTTGGGGCAATTAAGCGCGGTGCTGTTGCGGTTCCTATGTTTACCCTCTTCGGACCAGATGCTTTAGCATTACGGGTGAAAGACTGCAGCCCTTCTTTAATAATCGCAGATAAAAACCATAATCTAATCGTAAAGCAATTCCCAAATCTAATAGTTTTAAAAGCAGACGAGAACTTCTTAGTGTCTTTGCAGGGCTTTCCGTCGGAATACTCGATAAAAACCAAAGCATCAGACTTGTCAGTATTTCAGTACACTTCAGGCACTACAAGGGAACTTCCTGAAGCGGTAAAACATACGCAACGTTCAGTAGTAACACTTATGATAGCGGCGCTCTTCGGGGTTGGACTGCGGCCGACGGATAAATATTTCTGCCCCTCCTCTCCTGCTTGGGGGCATGGTTTGTGGCACGGGACAATCGCTCCCCTTGCTCTAGGCATACACATAGGTGCTTATGCAGGTCAATTCGATCCTAAAATGATTTATGAGGTTTTAGAAGAGCTCCAAATCGATAATCTTGCGGCAGCAGCCACAGTATATCGAATGTTACGAAATACGGATTGTCGAGACAAACACCAGATTCATCTCTCGAAATGCTCTTTTACTGGAGAACCCCTCGACCCCCAAACTTTTTCTTGGATACAAGCTAATTTTGGTGTTTCTCCTGCCAGTATGTACGGAACAACTGAAGTAGGCGTTATTATGGTCGACTATCCCGGAATAAGCGGGCATTTAATCAGGCCTGGCGCGTTGGGGAAACCTGCTCCAGGGAACGAGGTCATTGTATTAAATACCGATGATGACCTTGCTAAAATTAACGAAATTGGTGAGATTGCCGTTAAGAGAAAAGGGGCTTGGTTTAAAGTTAAGGATTTTGGCTATATTGATGAAGAAGGTTATTTTTTCCACGCTGGGCGGTCGGATGATGTGATAATATCTGCGGGTTGGACTATGAGTGCGGTTGAGATTGAAAATACATTACTGACGCATCCTGCCATCGCAGAAGCAGCTGTTATTGGTGTACCTGATGACTTACGAGGGCAAGTAGCCCGAGCTTACGTGCTTTTGCGGACAGGTGCTTCTGTGGAACCTGATATACTTAAGGCGTACATGAAAAGTCGATTATCGCTACACGAATACTCGCGCGAAATCTACTTTGTAGAAGAACTGCCCAAAACACCGGCGGGTAAAATCAATCGAAAAGCGCTACGAGATACGGCTAAAAAAGAAAAAACCTGATGTGGTTAGTACTTATATCGATATTCATGAAATCAGAAACCTAGGTAGCACGAATTATGAGCGCAGAATTTAAACGAGAGTTTTTAGGCATTACTGAGCCTGCATTGAATGAATTACGAAAAAGGATTGGTGTAAAAATCGAGAGAACTCTTGAACCATGGTGCTACGAAGCGACTCGAGACAACATAAGGCATTACGCTCATGGTATTGGCGATGATAATCCTTTATGGTGCGATCCAGACTATGCTAGAACGACTACCTATGACGGCATTATAGCTCCTCCGTCTTTTATTTTTGCCTGCAGCCGAATAATCAGCGGGTATGTCGGTGGGCTCCCAGGGATTCATGCAATGTGGGCCGGAGCTGACTTTAATTGGCTTAAGCCGATTTTACGCAATACTGAAATTTCCACTGAAGCATATTTAAAAGATCTTGTGGAACATGAAACTTCATTTGCTGGCCGCTCTATTCAACAAATTTATCACGTAGATTTTTTCAACGAGGTCGGAGATAAATTAGCTGGCGGTGATTCTTGGTGCTTCAGAACAGATCGTGATTTAGCTAGGGAAACCGGAACCAAATACAACAGCTTAAAAGGGAAAAAAATAAGAAAGTATACTGATGAAGAGCTAAAACAGCATGCAGCTTTGTATGAAGCCGAACGCACGCGTGGTTCCGAACCCAGATTTTTCGAAGATATCAAAATAGGAGCAAAGCTTCCTGTGCTAGCTAAAGGGCCTATGACTATTACGGGCTTTATCTGTTATGCGCAGGGTTGGGGAGGCTTATACATACGTGCGAACAAACTGGCCTGGCAAATGCAATCTCGGCATCCTGCCACAGGTATAAAAAATAAATATGGGATCCCAGATTGCCCAGAAAGGGTTCACTGGGAAGAGGAATTCGCAAGAAAAGTTGGTGCTCCTGGGGCTTATGACTATGGGCCTGAACGATACTCATGGCTATCTCATGCTATCACTAACTGGATTGGCGACAACGCCATGCTTACGCACCTTTACTCTGAAATTAGACGTCACAATCCTGAAGGAGACCTCCTAGCCATCAAAGGAAAGGTCACAGGCAAGCGCAAAGAGAACGAGAAATTTCTAGTGGACTTTGAATTACAGGCACGCAATCAGAATGGTGAGCTATCCGCTACTGGTAGAGCAACCGCATCCGTGCCCTCTCGCGGCTAATTAACTGGACCTGATTCTAGCGGTAAGGACGAGTCTGCTGCCCATTCAGTCATAGAGCCGTCGTAAACAGATACGTTGTCAAATCCTAAATGGGTTAATAAAAGCGCGGCGCTGCAAGCGGCAATCCCTCCCCCACAGTAACATATTATTTCTTCCGCACTGGAGGCTCCTACTGCTTCAAAAGCCGATCTAGCACCAGCATCCTCACTATACAATTGGGAATCCACATTAACCGTCTTAATCCAAGGAACATTTACGCTAGAAGGTATGTGGCCGGATCGTTGATACCTTTGAGGTGGCCTTCCCTCAAACTCATCGGAAACTAATGTGTTAATAAGACATACGTTTTCATTCATCGTGGCGTCTAGTACACGATCGCGATTGGCAAGTACTTCTGGTTGAAATTTCGATCTGAAGTTAGCGACTGAAGGCGTAACAATTTTATTGTCAATAGGTCGATTCTCAGCAGTCCATTTGGTATAACCTCCATCAAGGACAACTGCATTATTAAACCCGAACACTCTAAGCATCCACCACAACCTCGCAGCCCACATGTTGGTTGCACGATCGTAGATCACCACTGCACTATCATTGCCAATGCCATTTCGCGACATGACAGCCGTAAATTTTTCAGCGGTCGGTAATCCGTACATAAACCGGTCATTTTGAGTGTCAGAAATTTCTTCCAAAATGCCTATGTACGTGCTCCCTGATATATGGTCTTGTTCCCACGATTGTCGACCACTTTCTTTCTCTATCCCATAAATTACGGTGTCTTCAAAATAATTCGGTAGTAAAGAAGTAGCTTCTACAACCACTAAATTTGCATCATGAAGGTGTTCACCTAGCCAGTCGGTCCCAACTAGACATTTGTGCTCAGATAGATCCATGGTAGTTTCTCCATTATGTTTCGATTTTTTAAATAAAAATTATCAATTAAAGGAATAATTGGATTTAAGCTATCATCCTTTTTTCACTCTCCGTCACCATGCCAACCACCATCAACTCTTAAAATAGATCCCGTGGTATAGCTTGATGCCCCACTCGCAAAGTACAGCGCTGCGCCCACTATCTCTTCTGGTTCTCCGCCCCGTTCTATTGCGGCACGTTTTGCCCGTTTGGTAAACCCATCCATGTCCCACGCCTTAGAGATGTCAGTCATAAAAGGGCCCGCCATGATACAGTTAACCCTGACTTTCCCCCCAAAAGCATGCGCGTAAGCTCCAGTTAAAGCATTTAAACCCGCTTTTGCTGCACCATAAGGCTGTGAGCTCGGAGAAGGTGCTTCTGAGGCAGTACTTGATATATTGATGATTGAACCGCCTTTCTCTGCACGATTCATACGCTCTCCTACCAATGCCATGAGTCTAAATGGAGCTTTCAAATTAATTGCTACCACCTTGTCAAAGAGTTCCTCGGTGATCTCAGAAAGAGAAGAATAAAGTGGAGACATCCCAGCGTTATTCACCAAAATATCAACGTTACCAAATTTTTCATATACCTTATCGACCATCACACCAAGCTCTTGCCATTTACCAACATGACATGAATAAGGGAACCCTTCTCGTCCAAGTGCCTTTACTTCACTCGCTACAGCTTCGCACTGTTCTATTTTCCTGCTAACAATTGCGACATTAGCTCCTGCTTTCGCGAAAGCTAGGGCCATTTGTCTGCCCAAACCTCTACTCCCACCGGTAATGAGAGCAACTTTTCCGGTTAAATCATACATATTGTTCATAATTTTTCTCTCACTGTATCTTTAACACAGCCTCATTTTTATGAGGCCATTAACGGATTTCGGAACGTACCACCACAGCTTTGACGGCAACGATGAGTAAAACAATGACGAGGAAAACGCTTGGAAAACCCGGTAGAAAACCTATAATGCTGGTGAAGCTGGATTCGCCTAAAGGGCTGTCTCCAAGTGTAAGAGACCGATTGGCAGTAGCGTTTCCTACCCAGTAGAAAATCGTAAAAGACCAAGCAATGTAAACGAAGCCGTAAGCCATAAACTTTCGCATTCCCGATGATAAATCTAATGAAGGGAGAAGCTGTCCCATAACTAGTACGAGCATTCCATTTAACAAACCACCTGTATGAGCACGAACCCAACCTTCGGTCGTGCCATAAGCATCCATAACAATAATTTTTCCAGGCCAAATTTCAAGACCTCCAACCAAAGAGAACAGGAGCATGAAACCCGCAACCATGGCCACCAACACCACAAGCAACCCATTAGCAATCATAAATTTTTGACAGAAAGTCATGTCGTTTCCCCTATTTGTATTGTTTGTTAGCTGAACAGAAATTAGAAAGCCATGCGATCTTTTTAGAAGGGGACTGGCATTGTTGGGTTCGCAGTATCTATGAGCGGGACTGACTGACCGAGTGGCATATCGCTATATCCTTGAACCCAATCTTTCATCCAGTCAGGGTCAAGGTGATTGCTAGGGTGATGCCATGGCGATAGGGCTCTTAAGAATGATGGACCCACATTCTTAATCAGCGATCCCAGAAGTCTGGAGATCCCCAAAAAGCTAGCTAGCGTATACAGTTTCTTGTCAAACTTCAAAGCAGACAACAGGCCAACCAACCCCAACCAGACCACGTGTAAACTGCCATGAAAGACCCCAACCACGCGTGGCAGATACGCACCCGAGTAGGCCATATACACGTCAAATGCAACGGTCTTATGTTCGGCTTCCTCTACCATGTGCATTAACCAAAAAGAAGTTATATAAGGGCAAGCAAACTGAAACAGTTCGACCCGATAAGACATCATCCATTTAGTAAACCCTTGCGTCATAGTCTCAAACCCAGCGCTATAAGCCAATTTGGTTCTTAAAGAACGCTGGGACAGCTTTCGGTATGATTTATCGATCATGACCTCTACTTTTGCGAATTCAGGGTAGCCATTTTTTGTAAGAAGGTCGTTCAATCGGCGATGGCATTCGAAATGATGGGCTTCTTGCCCATTGAAATCACGCATGTCCTTTCGCAGCTGGGAGTTAAGATCCTTGATGGCTTTTCGCGCCTCATGATTTGTTTTAATTAAGTATGGTTCTAGATGAGGCATAGTTAAAGAGACACCATTAAAAAAGTGTGCTCTATATATGTCGCTAGGTATCCAATTAGGGTCGAGGTCTGATGGGAAGTCAAAAGTAAACTCTCTAACCCTTATTGGTTTAACTTTCTTATTACACTCGTTAGCCATTACAGCCTTCTCCCTAGCGAGCAATATACTCTAACTCATCCATTTCACAGCAGAGAACTTTCAAGCCGTTGTCACAAAGATAAAATCTTTCTAACGTTTGCGTCACCATCATATAGCGCTAATTTCACTTTATAAATGACTGCAACGCATCGTTGCACACCCCGCTTAGATCAGGTTTGGTGATGTCTTGTAATGCAGGAGGCGGAAAATTGTCGTTGAGGGATAAGGCTTCCAGTGCAGGGCGCTTGCCCGTATAAATAAGCCCAAGAGGTAATCGGCCATCTTCCCGCAACTCATGCATACGAGTGAAGGCCGCTGCACGATTTGTGGGATCGTAACCATCTTCAACATCGACGTCATAAACGCTAGTCCTCCACTCACGATAGGTGTCATTATAAGTCACACAAGGGGACAAAACTTCTAGATATGCCATTCCTCCGCCGGAAGCCGTATGCTGTAAGGCTTCTATAGTCAGACGCAGTAGCTGTGCAGGCTGTCCGCTATATGCTCTTGCTATAAACGTCGAACCAGGTATGCTTAAGCCTAACATTACTGGGTCTAAGTCTTCCTCTACACTACCTTGATAACCGGTTGGAGCTGTCGGAGAAGCCTGCCCTTTTGTCAACCCGTAGGTTCCATTGTTCATGACGATATAAGTGATCCCTGGATTACGTTTGAAAGCGTGCACTAAATGTCCACCTCCAATTGCGTACCCGTCACCGTCTCCCCCTACCCCAACAACCGTCAACTCGGGATTGGCTAGCTTAGAGCCAGTAACTGTGGGAAGCACTCGCCCGTGTAACGTGTGATAGCCATAACAAGACATATTGTTTTGAAGAGAACCTGAGCACCCTATGCCCGCGACTATCATTCTCTTGTGAGGAGGAATGTTAAGCTCTTCCATGGCCCCTACAAGCGCCTGTAGTACACCAAAATCGCCGCAACCCGCGCACCAGATTGGTCGTGAGGGAGTGTATGTTTTTGTCATGCTACTTCATCCTCTTTGATGTTCATTTTCTTCATTACGTCATTGACTATATCCGCAGCCTGCATGGGAATGCCATCGTACCTGAGAATATTGTGAATGTTGCTTTCGGAGCCGCCGTGAGCCACGATTAATTTTGCTAACTGCCCGGTAGCATTGTATTCAACTACAAAAACATTAGGGCAGCGCTGCGTAAAAGCGGGAGTCTCGTCTAACATCGGCCATAATGTTTTGACTTGGTGATACTGACTATGTACCCCTTTCTCAGCTAGCAGGTCCACAGCTTCGAGTATTACACCGTAACACATGCCTATGCCCACAAACCCTATTTCAGCTGTCTCAACGCCGTGTGTGCTCGCTTTCGGCAGTTCCGGCTTCATACTTTCCATCTTTTTTGCACGCTTCGCTACCATATTATTGCGATTAACAGGGTCAGTCGAAACCAAACCAAACTCATCATGCTCGTTCCCTGTTACCAACCCCATTCCACCGGGTGTGCCAGGAGGCGCAAAATTAGATGCCCCGCTCTCAGTAAAATTATACCGTTTATAAACATCGAGCTTGGCAAGTTGATCAGCATCAAGGCGGTCGCCTCTATCTATAACTACTTGAGACAAATCCAACGGATCTATCGTAGCTGTATTCTGCGAAAGGCCTTGGTCTAAGCACATAAAAACCGGAAGTTGATATTTCTCAGCTAAGTTGCAACCGTCTATTGTAAGGAAAAAGCATTCTTCAGGGGTACCTGGTGCTAAAACGACACGAGGGAAATCCCCCGCACCTCCATAGCAAAGTAAATTGATATCACTTTGCTCGGGTTTAGTTGGCATTCCTGTACTAGGGCCACTTCGTTGGGCATCGACTATAACCACACCTATCTCTGCCATGCCAAGCTGCCCTATTCCTTCTTGCATTAGCGCTATTCCCGGCCCACAAGTAGCGGTCATGGTGCGCGTGCCAGTTAATGCTGAACCAATGGCCATATTTATTGCTGACAATTCATCTTCAGCTTGCTTCACTACACCTCCAAACTTTGGAAGCCACTTGATTAGCCAATCCATAATATCGGTAGACGGCGTTATAGGGTATCCGGCATATAATCTGCCTCCCGCAACGGCAAAACCAAATGCCGCCGCTTCATTACCTGTTATTAGCATATGTGGTTCGGAATGCGCCGACTCTATCTCAAAGCGGCCTTTCCCTATTTCTAGCCCCCTTTCATCTGCCAGGGAGCAACCGACTTGTAAAGCATCAAGGTTGTACTTAAGTGCTTGTGCTCCGCGTCTCCCAAAACGTTTCTCGAACGATTTTTTCATATCCTCATCTTTAAGCCCTATTAAGCGGCCAATAACAGCAAACGAAATGCTATTTTTGTAAATATCTCGCCTAAAATGTTTTACCGCATACCGACTAAGAGGAACACCTATTAGTCGCACATTATCAGGCAAGCCATGTCCATCAGAGATCTCACCATTTGAACTATCATAGATAACTACGCTTTTTTCATTCAATCTAAAGGCATATTTGGCTATAGCTGCCTGATCAAATGCGACAAATAAATCAATATCACTACTGATACAAAGTCTTTCGCCATCATAGGCTCTCAACGTAGCAGCAGTAATTCCTCCTTTAATACGGGAAAGCACGTCTCTTTCAGTGTAAACACGGAGACCTGCACCCCTCAAAATATCTGCCAGGACGTTTATAACGGTCAAGCTACCGTCGCCACCTTGCCCTGCGACAATTACGTTCAGGTCTTGCAAGGGCTGCTTGTTATCGCTCATTTTATTTCCTCTTTTGCTTTCGGTGCGATCTTTTTCTTTTTAGGGGGCGGTGGCGGCAATGGTCGCCACTCTTTTGGTGAGTTGCCATCTTCCCAACCTCTGTAATAGTTCTTGGGATCTAAATTGCCGATTACCTCGCGCTCAGAAAAAGTCGGCATGAGGGCAGGTAACGGCCGGTTTCTTTTATACTCGGATAGCCGGATAACCAGTTCTTTCCCTAACGGTGCCTCCTCAAATTCTTTTGTCTCCACCCAGCCATCTTCTACTAACGCTTGCCAAGCCTTATGGCCCGCTTCTGTTCTAATGATCGTATAGGTCCATTTATCCATACCTATTCCGCCCAAGGCTATATCCGCATTATCCGCAGAATAATCCATACAGTATAGACAAGCCGGTCTCGCATACTTACCGAATTGTTTAAGGGACTTTACTTCTTCCCGACCATCTCTAAGTTTAATTTCGACCCGACCTTTAATATTAATATTAACAATGTCTTTTTTCGGAACTTCTAAATCTTCAGCAAGCCAATCAATCCCTTTTTCAGTAAACGCTTCAGAACACAACAATCCCACAACTAATGAAATGTTTTCTTGGTACCACTCGGCAACATCGAGCCTAATGCTGGAGAATTGTTGCTGCCTCACTCCATTTACTTGACAAGGGACGCCAACTACCACAAGCGGGCCTAAGTCTTTCTTCATGGCTTCAACTAATGCGAGAGTATTAGCTTGGTAAGTGTAACGAGAGCGTGCACCCTTCATTACTTCTTCTGGAGTCGTCTGGAGCATAGACGACCCCATTTGAGGATTCTCGGAATGCTCTTCACCCGCCACCGCGGCTTTAATAGACCCATTTTGCATACCGTGTAATATTAGAGCCGTACACACACCGCCATCTTGTCCATCAGCAACCAGTACTTTATCCGTTGCACGAGCGTAACAGCCATAAGCATAAGGGCCAAATCCCTCATCTTTAACAGGCTCTTTCAACTGGATTTGCTCATTCATGTCTCGATCGGTTGGTCGTAACACGGGACAAACGTCGACACATAGTTCGCAGTACACACAGGCGCTATGACGTGTATCTAAAGGAATTTCATTTTCATAGTCGAACACGTCCACAGGACAAATTGTGACGCATGCAGCACAACCAATGCATTTCCCAGGATCAACAACTTCTTCCATGAGCAGATCGACAGCTTTAAACCCGCCTCTGTTGTATTCAGATCGCCAAGCATAAGCCCATTCATTCGGGTCAGCACCTTGATCAATTAGACGGTGGTAACGACCTTTAACCTCTTTAGTCAAGTCATCTAGCTCCAACTTTGCTACCTCCAGCTATCTGTAAATTTTTGATCAACACAAAGATTACCTTATATTCTATCTCAGCCAGTTATTAACTGATCCTATTATTTTCAAGACCACAATCAATTATATACTACTAACCCCTACTCTATAGATGCGACGAGCTTAAATCCAAAAGTCTCATGAGAGAATCAAATTTTATTATCTACTGGGGGGAAATACAATAAATTACTGCATAACACGATGTTCAGGAAAAATGATGCATCTGGCATAGGGATCTGTGGAATAGCAGTTGTAAGTTGCCTAAAAGAATCTAATGATTTCTAGTTGTATAGAATCATCTTTTCTAAACGGATAAAAAGCATCATGACGCGCAGTGTCATAAGTGAAACGCGCTTCGAGCTCCAGTTTCCAATGATTACCAAATCTGCGACTGGTCTCTACATTGAGGAAATATCCACCATTATTCATGTCTACCGCTATTCCTCCTAACAATTGGCTGTCTGCGGCATCATTCACCGCAATCCTCATCCCAGCGAAAACATCGTTGTTGAATGCACCCGGGGAGCTAAAGCCTCTTTCATCCCAGTGGTATTCGCCTAACAGGCCTACATCGATACTGGATTCTCCAATCCCTACGACTGTGTATTCAAAACCGCTGACAGATGCAAAATAAGTTTTGTCTTGTCCTTGTCGTCTCATAACTTCGAGCTTCAGCAACCAACTTTGAAGCGTAGCCTGCAAATCTAGGCTCGTTTGATGAATTAAATCGTAATATGGTATTAAACTCAATTCTCCTTGGACGGCGCTTCTTGCTAAAAAGCGAGGCATTCGGCTAGTGCCCCAAAAATGGCTAAGGCCAACGTCCAACGGCCCTAAATAGCTCGAAAAACGCACCGCATAGTCAATATGCTTTTCCTCCGCAGCGGATTGGTACATAGCAGAGCTCTGGTCAATTTTTATGTCAGATCGAAATCGCGCGTCTTTATCAGGGAAAGATCTTTCCCTAAAACCAGGCAATACAAAGAAGTCAGCAACACCCCAGCTCCTCACGAGAGTTAAGTTAATCATTGGTTGGCCTAGTTTATCTTCCTGATCTATATTTTCGACTGCGTCGGTTTGATTAATGATATCTATCAGGTGATTTGATTCGGCTACACCCCAGAACACTTTCCCTAGTCCCGCTCTAAACTCCCAAGAAGTACTATTGTAATTGTAAATAAATTCCCTCACATCCACATGAGTTCGTCTGGAGTCGTGCTGATCGAGCCGAGCAAAGGGGACAAGCAAAATGCTATGCGTCTCATCACTCCACGTTTTGTAAAATTCGGGCTGAAATGCTAACGATACATTCTCATATTTTTGATTTTTATGGAGGCCCTGATTGGGGAAACCCCTCAACTCGAGAGATAGATATCCTGATATCTCCGTCGCATTATCAGCTATCGTGTTGGTAGCTAAAAAAAGATTGCAAAGAATAAAAAATATTGTGTGTGATAATTTATTACACATAGGGTTGGGCTAGCTTTTTGAAAATTGAAAGGCCTATATAGCAAAAATAGTTTTTGATATGCTTTCCCGCTGACTTATTTAACAAGTGGTATTATTTGATTCAATGGTGATAATTCGCGGAGCGATTTGTCCAGTATATAAATACTCAATAATATACTAGGGCGCACATTTTTTCAGTTGCTTTAGAGCAAACTGAGCTCCATATCCTCGCGTGTATCAATGTCTTTAGTAATTCCCTCGTCATCTATCTCGATAAAGTTTACATCAGACAAGTGGCTTTGAATCAATACTTTAGCACCAATATCCCCCTCCAACGAAGCCAGCTCATCTCTATACATTGCTGGAAACCCAACGGGGTGTCCCATTTTCCCATTGAACAAGGGGACGGTTATTTTGTCGGTAGAAACCATCGCGCGAATAATTGATTCAGCTATAGTCGTTGTCACAAACGGCATATCCGAAAGGACAACGAGGAAATCAACACCTATAGGAGACGCACGAATCCCGTCTCCTAAAGTGTAAGCCATTCCCCTAGCCGCATTTTCGGAACAAGTTGCAGAAATGCCATAGGAATTAAGAATTTTGCTCGTATCATTTTCTAGATCTTCAACCATAACCAGCAAGTTACTAACAAGCGGTTCAATCATCGTCGCTACCTGCACGCAGATAGGAATGTCTGAGTCGGCAAGTCTTGCAATCAACTTATTACCTCCAAACCTCGTGGACTTGCCAGCCGCAAGGACGATTGCCGTCACTAGATTGGCTCTCACTAGCAGTCTACCTTATCCTGTTAGAACTTATTTCAACGCGATTTCTAACGGCGGTTATCTCCGTCATAATAGAGAGCGCAATTTCTTGCGGCTTCCGCGTATTAAGGTCGAGGCCTATGGGTGCATGTAAACGCTGTAGATCGTTATCATTCATTCCGAAATGGTCTCTAAATCTGTCAGCCCGATTGTTGGTTGTGCGCCTTGAACCAAGTGCCCCTATATAAAAAGCGTCGCTTACCAACGCCTCTATAATAGCCATGTCATCTATCTTAGGGTCGTGAGTCAAGGCGAGGACACAGGTTTGTCTATCTGGCTCAACTAAGCGGACAAAATCATCGGGGTAATCCGTATATATTTCACTTTCAAGGAAAGTCCATGATTTTCTATAGTCTTCCCTAGGTTCGCAAACTTTCACTTCATAATCGATTAGGCTCGCAAGTTGGTATACCCACTGAGATAATTCACCCATCCCCACGATTAAAATTTGCCAACTCCTCTCGTAAAGAAGCTCAAGCGTATCTGCAGAAAGACGAGATTGATCGTTCTTCTCAGCCAGTCGCCAGCTTGTCTCCACTGGCTCAAGTTTGATACTGCGAATGATACTGATGCCGCTTTTAAGCTCTCTGACCATTTTATTTAGATCCGAGATCGAATCTAAAGGCTCTAAAAGCAATAGAAGCGTGCCTCCGCACGGCAACGTGCGTGTCGTTTCTGATGAATATTCAATGAGTTCAGCATAAGCGGGGAATTGACCACCTACTCGATTGATCAATTCGTCCTCAATACACCCTCCGGACACTGAGCCTACGAATTTCCTTGATTCTGTTATTGCCATTACCGCGCCAAGCGGCCGAGGCGAAGAACCCCAAGTTTTTATTACTGTCGCAAGAGCAACGCGCTCTCCCGCCAACATCATGGAAAGAGCTTCTTCGATAGTTTTCGCTTCACGTTGCATTACAGACCGCGGTTCCATAATTTTCCTTTTAGTTTAAACGTTAATCAAACCAGTAGAAAATTTCTACCGTTAGACCAAGGACTATGGCAGCTCTCCATATTTCGATTTGTAGATTTTTACTCTGTTTTGTAAATCGCTTTTTAGCCCTTCTAAGCCTTCCGCTTTGACTATAGCATCGAACATTTCGCGGGATTCGGTAACGACGCTTTCTCCACGAATAAGCACATCATAAACGTACCATTTTCCATCGTTATTTTTGAGCCTATAAGTCACTAATATAGGTCGCCCATCACCGAGTACTTGCGTCTCAACAATGGCACGATCTTTTCTAACTTGCTCACTAGTTATAATGCTTAATTGGTTTTTATACTGTTGGATTTTTTTCCGATAAGTCTCTTCAAGATATTGAGAAAAATAATCTACAAACAGCCTACGCTCTTCGGTATTGGCAACCTTCCAATCCCCTGACAAAACACTTTGAGACATACTTCTAAAATCGAAGGAACGATCAATTATTTGCCCAATTTCGGACCATTGTTGTTGCTGATTCAACGAAACGTTCTGCAAAACAGAAAGAGCAAGCTGTGTTGTGGTTTTTATAGTATCGCTGGGTGATAGGCCATCTTTGGCGAGTGCTAGCTGCGGTGATACTACTGCCCAAAGAGCGACTGTAAAAACCAATGTAGTAAGTTTAACGTTCACTTTTTTAAATGCCCAGTCTTCCTAGAGTGACAGCTCGCTATTTTACAGTACTTAATCCAATAGTCACAGCATCGTCGTTTATTGTGAATTTCTCGATCCAAGTACCACTAGTGTATGCGGATAGAGCAATCTCATTTGCTAGCGTCTCTCTTCTGATAAAAGAGATGTGTTTTTCTATAGCTTTACCAGTTTCTCCAGTAGCGTTGACTTCGACTACCACTCTGTCAGTAAGATTGAGATCTGCAGATTTGCGCATTGACTGGATGCGATTTATCAACTCTCTAGCACACCCTTGTAGCCTAAGTTCCTCGTTTAATTCTGTATCTATAGCTATTGTCAGGCTACCGTCCTGTGCAACACCCCAATCACCGATTTCTTCGCTAATTATTTCTACATCATTGATATCGATCTGAACTGGTTCAGTGTTGACAATGATTTTTAAAGTCCTGTCAGCAATCAAGTTATTAATGTCGGTCGGAGATAGTTCTGTTATAGAAGACGCCAGAGACTTCATCTTACTTCCAAATTTCGGCCCTAAAGCTTTAAAGTTAGCTTTTGCTCTACGTGTGACAATTCCATCAGAGTTTTTTATAAATTCGATTTTCCTTACATTAACTTCCTCAAGTATTATTAGTTCCATGGCCCGCACGCTAGACTCATCTATGTCGGGTGTGGTCACCACGAGTAACCTAGAGAGAGGCTGTCTGACGTTAATGTTACTGCGATTTCTTAACAAAAGAACAAGCTGGACTATTTGTCTCGCAATCGTCATTTTATGCTCGAGATCAGGTAGTCTTTTTCCCTTCGTAATGACCGGAAAAAAAGCGCAATGAACCGACTCGTGCGCTTCTTTAGATGTCAGATTATTCAGATTTCTATATAACCAATCCCCAAAAAACGGTGCGATAGGGCTTATTAGTTTAGCCAGCCCAATAAGGCAGTCGTAAGTGGTTTGATAAGCGCACTCTTTCTGATGTGTCGAGTCGCTATCTCTTTCGCCCTGCTCCGCTTGTTTCGCAGACCAAAATCGTGGTCGAGAGCGGCGGATGTACCAATTGGAAAGCTCTTCTACAAATTTCTCCAAATCACGTGCCGCTCGAGTAATGTCATAGTTGGCGAAAGCATGGTCCACGGTTGCTATAGTGGAATCTAAGCGACTAAGAATCCACTGGTCAAGTTCGCTCCTCTCAGAAGAAGGAATGGGGTCTAAATCGTATGAGAATCCATCAATATTTGCGTAGGTCGCCATAAACCGATAGACATTTTCTATAGTACCGAAAAACTTGCCCCTAACTTCGACCAAACCAGTCTCAGAAAATTTCATACTATCCCACGGGCTGGAATTGCTCATCATATACCAGCGTAGGACGTCAGCTCCATGTCTATTAACTATATCGAAAGGGTCTACAGTGTTACCTTTCGATTTAGACATTTTCTCACCTTTTTCATCCAAAACAAGACCGTTCACGATGACATTTTTAAATGCGACATCTTGTTGGACCAGAGTTGCTATTGCATGCAATGTATAAAACCAGCCTCTAGTCTGATCGACCCCTTCACAGATAAAATCAGCTGGAAAGTGTTTTTCAAATAATTTTTTATTCTCAAACGGGTAATGCCATTGAGCAAAAGGCATCGCACCAGAATCAAACCAAACATCGAGCACATCGGTCACTCTCCTCATCGTCCCACCATCTGGAGCCGACCAGGTGATATCGTCTACAAAAGGTCTATGAAGATCGAGTTCGTCGGACACGTCACTCATCTCTGCTTTGTCCCTAAGCTCCGCTACCGAACCAATCACTTCAAAGTATTCAGATCCCTCTTTGTCTGAGACCCAAATGGGGAGAGGCGTTCCCCAGTATCGTTTTCGACTTAACGCCCAGTCCACATTATTTTCGAGCCAGTTGCCAAACCTCCCATCCCGAACGGATGGGGGGTACCAGTTGATACTCTTGTTTCTGGCTACAAGCTCGTCTTTGACAGCAGTTGTCTTAATGAACCAGCTATCGACCGGGTAACTCATTAAAGGGGTGCCCTTACGCCAATCGTGTGGGTAATTGTGCGTGTAATCAACGCGTTTATATAACAGGCCTTTTTCTTTCAGGTCTCTGATTATTATTTTGTCGGCATCCTTGAACCAAACTCCGCTAACTAGAGGAGTTTCTTCAGAAAAATGCCCGTTAGCTAGAATAGGGTTTACTAGAGGCAATCCTAACTTCGTCCCTATTGCTGAATCGTCCGCACCAAATGCAGGTGCCATGTGTACAATTCCAGTACCGTCTTCTACTGTCACGAAGTCTGCGGCATATATTTTCCAGCAATCTTTAGTGTACTCGACGTTAGGCAGCGTGAAGAGTGGCACATATTCCATCCCAACCAGCTCTTTTCCTTCCTGAATTTTAGTAATTGAATAATTCTCATCCTTTAAAACACTCAAACAATCTTCAGCTAGTATGAGGTTCTCTCCCACTACGTTAATCGTCACATACTTGACCCGAGGATTAATGGCTAGAGCTAGATTCGACATCAGCGTCCACGGAGTTGTCGTCCAAGCTAATAAATAAGTGTCGTCGGAACCAAGGCAAGGAAACCGAACAAAAACGCTTGGATCAGTCACTTCTTTATATCCGAGAGAAACTTCATGAGAGGACAAAACTGTCCCAGTTCCGGGACTGTACCATTGTACTTTGTGCCCCTTGTATAGATGACCATTGTCGTAAATTTTCTTAATGAGCCACCAGACTGTTTCGATGTAATTATTGTGAAAAGTGACGTATGGATCGTCTAAGTCTACCCAATATCCGATTCTACGGGTTAGCTCATCCCACTCCTTCTTGTAGCGCAGAACACTCGCTTTACAAGCAGCGTTGAATTCCTCAATCCCAAACTCTTCGACTTGCTCTCTACCATCTAGACCTAGCTGTTTTTCAACTTCTATTTCTACGGGTAATCCGTGGGTGTCCCATCCACCTTTTCGAAGAACTTGGTGCCCTTTTAAAGATTTGTATCTACAAAAAGAATCTTTGATAGTACGTCCTACCACATGGTGTATTCCAGGACGTCCATTTGCTGTAGGGGGCCCTTCATAGAAGGTGAAAACCGGCGCATCCTTCCGAGCTTTTACACTCTGTTTGAATATCTCCGCCTCGTCCCAAAATTGTAAGACTTCTGTTTCAACGTCAGGAAGGTTTAAAGTTTTTGTTTCGAAAAATTTTTTAGTCATTATGTTTTTACTTGTCGTGCCCCATATTTTGCTTAACCATCGCATCTACAGCGAAATGCCTTATGCGTTGAATCATCGCATGAAGTCCGTTACTTCGGGTCGGCGACAAATGAGCAGACAAATCTAATTCTTCAATGAACTTCGGTGGGGTTGACAAAATATCCGCGGGCTTTCGTCCAGAATAAACCATCAACATCATCGCTATTAAACCTGCAACTATACTACTGTCACTCGTGGCATAGTAATTAAGCCTATCTCCAGCTTTCTCAGTGACGACCCACACTTGAGATTGGCAACCGTCTAGCTTATGTTCATCAGTTTTCCATTCTTCAGGAAATGGAGGCGCCTGTCTTCCTAAGTCAATAATGCACTGATATCGGTCAGCCCAATCATCAAACATGCTGAAGATATCGACTATGTCTTTCTGCGCGACCATTATCTCATCAGAAGCCTTTAGTGTTCTAATTGGTTGCTTATTTATTTCGTCCTCCATTCGGTTCCTTTTTCGGTGTCTAGGATTTGCACACCCAACTCTGCAAGCTCATCCCTTACTGCATCAGCTTCAACCCAATTTTTATCTTTACGAGCTTCATTTCTTTTAACAACAAGCTGCTCAATATATGAGTCATCTAGTCTGTCCTCGACCGTTCCTCTCCTAAACCAATCTTTTGGATTCTCTTGAAGTATGCCTAATTGTAGGCCAGCAGATAAAAGCGCTACTTTTAACTGTGCTTTTTCAGATTTCGTTTTTGCTTTATTAGCTTCACCCACCATAGACATGAGTTCCGACAGTGCCAAAGGGGTGTTTAGATCATCATCAATAGCAGCCCAAAATCTATCCATTCTTTCAAGCGGAATATCTAGCGAGGTTTCTTCAGCACCAAGACGGTCCAAGGCTCCATACATTCGGTCTAATTGTTCTCGAGCACTTAGAATTAACTGTTCATTCCAATTTATAGGCTCTCGATAACGGGTCTTAAGCAGCGCGAGTCTAATCGCCTCGCCCGGATTGTCTTTCAGCAAATCCCTCACAAGAAAAACGTTTCCAATCGATTTGGACATTTTCTCCTTATCGATTTCAACAAAGCCATTGTGGATCCAGTAGTTAGCTAATGATGTCTCTCCGTAAGCGCAGCATGATTGGGCAATTTCATTATCATGGTGAGGAAACTTCAAATCATTCCCGCCCCCATGTATGTCTATAGAGGATCCAAAATGCTCCCTTATCATGGCTGAACACTCAAGATGCCAACCCGGCCTACCTCTACCCCAACGACTATCCCAACCTGGCTGATCCGAGCTTGAAGGTTTCCACAAAATAAAATCAAAAGCATCTCTTTTATAGCTCGCCACACTGACACGAGCACCCGCTCTGAGCTCGTCCAATTTCCTGCCCGACAGTACTCCGTAAGAAGGGAAAGACGAAACATCGAATAACACGTGATTTTCTGATTCGTATGCGTGACCTTTGAGAAGCAATTCTTCTATCATCAAAATCATTGCATTTATATGGTCGGTGGCTTTTGGCTCCAAAGATGGATTTAAAGTCTTTAGCGCCAATACATCCTCATGATATTGTTGGGTATATTTAGATGTTATAGCTGAGATTGGCACCTGAAGCTTGCTAGCAGCCTCATATATCTTATCGTCCAAATCAGTAATGTTTCTAACATACACAACAGTTTGATAGTGGCTTTTCAAAACTCTATAGAGAAGATCAAATACTACAGCAGCTCTAGCATTCCCGATGTGAGGGGAGTTGTAAACCGTCGGACCACATGCATACATAGTCACTTTTTGGGTGGAGATCGGAACAAATATCTCTTTAGCTCCACTCAGCGAGTTATAAAGTTTTAAAGACACAGAATATTTCCGCCCCTCGGCAGTTAATCAAGGCACCATTATATCTCCTAGAACGATGAAATGCTCAAAAGACATGGGCTGGATATCGGTAACGGCTTTTTGTATTCTGCTAAAAGCAAATCTGTCCAACCCATGCCTTTCTTTAGATCAAGCTCCGTTTAACCTTCTCCGCTAGTAGCGGTAGTGGTTAGGCTTATAAGGGCCATCAACGGAGACACCAATATACTTTGCTTGTTTCTTAGAAAGGACATCAAGTTCGACTCCGAGCTTTTCAAGGTGTAAACGAGCCACTTTTTCATCTAAATATTTGGGTAAAACATACACCCCTAAAGGGTAATCTTGAGGATTGTTATACATTTCGATTTGTGCGATTGTCTGATTAGTAAAGCTCGCAGACATCACAAAGCTAGGATGCCCAGTAGCACAGCCTAAGTTTACGAGCCGACCTTCCGCTAAAAGGATGATATTTTTTCCGGACCTAATTGTTATTTTATGCACCTGAGGTTTGATCTCAGTCCAAGTGTATTTTTTCATTTTCTCAATTTGGATTTCGCTATCAAAGTGGCCGATATTACAAACAATTGCCAAGTCTTTCATTTTCTTCATATGTTGCTCGGTGATGACGTCGGCACAGCCAGTTGTCGTTACAAAAATATCACCTTCTAAGCAGGCCTTGCCCATGCTCATAACTTCATAACCTTCCATGGCGGCTTGCAGCGCGCAAATGGGATCAACTTCGGTCACGATCACTCTGGCACCTTGACCTTTGAGAGACTGGCAACAGCCTTTTCCTACGTCACCATAGCCCGCTACTACTGCAACTTTCCCGGATATCATTACGTCGGTCGCTCTGAATATAGCATCTACAAGAGAGTGACGGCATCCATAAAGATTATCAAATTTAGACTTCGTGACGGAATCGTTAACATTCATTGCAGGAAATAAAAGTGCGCCTGATTCCATAAGATGGTATAGCCTATGAACACCCGTAGTTGTCTCTTCGGTCACGCCTTTTATATGAGGCACGATTCTATGGAACCGCTGAGGGTCATTTTTTATAGACGCCTTAAGTTGTGCGTGAAGCATCGCTTCTTCCGGATTGTCCGAGGTTTTGTTGAGTATAGAAGGATCTTCCTCGGCTTGATGTCCGAGCAAAACGAAAAGCGTCGCATCTCCACCATCGTCTAAAATCATATTGGGACCCTTGCCGTTACCCCAATCAAGTATAGTATCTGTGTACTTCCAATAATCTTTAATTAATTCGCCTTTAACTGCAAAAACCGGAGTCCCGGTAGCAGCAATTGCAGCCGCAGCATGGTCTTGAGTAGAAAAAATATTACAACTGGCCCAACGGACTTGAGCGCCTAACTCTTGTAGTGTCTCTATCAAAACTGCGGTCTGAATTGTCATATGCAATGAGCCGGCAATCCTAGCCCCTTTTAAAGGTTGGCTCTTTCTAAACTCTTGCCGCATAGACATAAGTCCAGGCATTTCTTTCTCTGCTAATTCAATTTCTTTTCGACCGAATGCAGCTAATTTCATATCTGCAACAACGAAGTTTGATTTTTTCTTGGCAACCGTTCGGGGTTTGTTTGTTTTAATTTTTTGTAACATTTTTTATTCCTTTAATGTTTCACTCTGGCATCAAACAGCTATGCAAAGCTGCATACGTTTCATTTGCTAAGAAAGTTCCGCTTTCAGAGAATCGGCCAAATCGGTCTTCTCCCAAGAAAACCCTCCATCGTCTTCAGGGGCTCTTCCAAAATGGCCATAAGCCGATGTCCGTTCATAGATCGGTCTACTCAGCTGCAAATGCTCTCGAATCCCCCGAGGACTAAGATCCATGACTTTCCCGATAGTTTTTTCCAGAATCGAATCCGCGATAGAACCTGTGTCATGGAGATCCACATATACTGATAGGGGTTTAGCCACTCCGATCGCATAGGCCAACTGAATCGTGCACTTATCAGCATATCCAGCCGCTACCACATTTTTAGCAAGATACCGCGCCGCATATGCCGCAGATCGATCAACTTTTGTAGGGTCTTTTCCCGAAAATGCACCTCCGCCATGCGGTGCCGCTCCCCCATAGGTATCGACAATAATTTTCCGCCCAGTTAACCCCGAATCGCCATCAGGACCCCCGATAACAAACCGACCTGTGGGGTTTACATAGAATTCATCTTCTGGACACATCCATTCTTTAGGAATCGAATTAATCACATAAGGCCGAACAAGCTCTCTCACCTCCAGTTGGGTTAAGTCCTCACCATGCTGTGTTGAGACGACAATCGATGTAGCAGCCACAGGTTGACCATTCTCATATTTCAATGTGACCTGGCTTTTAGAATCTGGTCCTAGGCCAATTATTTCCTTTGAATGGCGCGCGGCGGCAAGTGCTTCAAGAATCCTATGAGAGTAATGTATGGGAGCTGGCATAAGTACGTCAGTCTCGCGACAGGCGAAACCAAACATTATTCCCTGATCACCTGCACCTTCATCTTTGTCTTCACAACTATCCACGCCTTGCGCAATATCAACGGATTGATTATGAATGTAACAACTCACCTCAGCGTGTTGCCAATGAAACCCAACTTGTTCGTACCCTATGCTCTTCACCGCGTTTCTGGCAAGGCTTTCTATATGGGTAGCTTCTATACTTTGAGGCCCTCTAACTTCGCCTGCAATGACTATCCGGTTCGTCGTTGTTAGTGTTTCCACAGCGACCCTGGACGCCTGATCAGCTTCAAGATATGCATCAACAATCGCATCAGATATACGATCGCATACTTTATCAGGATGTCCCTCAGACACCGACTCACTGGTAAACAAATAACTAGACCTCACAGTAATCCTCCGCTTTAGTATTTAATTTATTTGTGCCATTCAGAAAATTAACATGAATTGCGAAACATTATACCTGAATTATTATTCCCCAATAACGTTTAGTGCTATTTTTCCCATGTGCCTGCTACTTTCCATCAATGTGTGAGCCTCTTTTGCATTAGCAAGTGGGTATGTTTGAAATACATGGCTTTTGATTTTTTCGGCTATGACGAGTGGCCAGATATCATTTAGAACATCTTTCGCTATAGCCGCTTTGTTAGATACACTCTGAGGGCGCAAGGTACTTCCGAGGATAGAAATTCTTTTTCCCAAGACATGTCCGAAGTTAACTTCCGTTTGCGCGCCTCCTAGAAAAGCTATCATCACATAACGACCATCAGCAGCCAACAACCTAATATTCTTCTTTACGTAGTCTCCTGCCACCATATCCAGCACAACATGCACTGCCTCTGACCCAATAAAGTCCTTCACACACGCTTCAAAATCATCGACCCTATAATTGACAACATAATCAGCTCCTAAAGATAGGCAATAATTGCATTTTTCGAGGCTTCCAGCAGTCGTTAGTACATTTGCCCCAAAAGCTTTTGCCACTTGAATTGCAGTAGTTCCGATACCACTGCTGCCGCCATGTATCAAAACATTTTGATCTCTTGACAATCGTCCTCTATCCAGTAGGTTATGGTGCACAGTGAAACAAGTCTCTGGAAGAGTTGCAGCCTCTTCAGCAGGCAAATTTTCTGGCCAAGGTAAGCAATGGCCCTCGTGGGCAGAGCAGTATTCAGCGTAGCCACCACCATGGGTCAAGGCAACTACTCTGTCTCCTAGCCGCCATTTAGCTGTACCATCCCCTAAGCGCACCACCTCTCCAGCGACTTCCAAGCCAGGCAATGGACTGGCATCAGGAGGCACTGGGTATAAGCCGGCACGCTGGAGACAGTCGGGCCGATTGACTCCGGCGGCATGGACTTTGATCAAAACTTCATTTGCTTTACATTTAGGTAACCGAGTCTGGCTTGCCACCAAAACCTCAGGCCCACCAGGACACTTTACTTCCACGCAATTCATGTTATGGGGTAATTCAATCATTTAGTCGAGCGATCCTTTATGTTTGGAAATTAGACACAGCCAACAAATTGATTTCTTAAGCAATAGGTTGGTTATCTTTGAAAACATGCTAGCATTCTGGCCATGAAAAAAACACACCACAAAATTATAATAATCGGCTCTGGACCAGCGGGATACACCGCAGCCGTTTACGCAGCTCGGGCAGCCCTTTCGCCTCTACTTATCACTGGCATAGAAGTTGGCGGACAAATGACAACAACTACAGATGTAGATAATTGGCCAGGGGACGATTTAGGGGTGCAAGGCCCGGAATTAATGGAACGTATGAAAAAACATGCGGAAAAATTTGGAACCGCGATTGTCTATGACGTTGTAAATGAAGTTGATTTTTCCGCTCGTCCATACAAATTATTTACCGATAGTGGGGCTTTTAGCTGCGACACACTAATTATATCTACAGGCGCATCTGCAAAGTACCTAGGTTTAAAATCAGAAGAGGAGTTCAAAGGAAGAGGCGTCTCGGCATGCGCGACCTGCGACGGGTTTTTCTATAAAGCAAAGCCAGTTGCGGTAATAGGGGGAGGAAATACAGCAGTGGAGGAAGCTCTATACCTCTCGAATATCGCAAGCGAGGTTACAGTCGTACACCGGAGAAAAGAATTTCGTTCAGAGAAAATCTTGTCAAACAGACTGATGAGTAAAGTAAAAAACGGAAATGTCCATGTTATTTGGGATAGCGTTCTAGATGAGGTCCTCGGAGACCAATCCGGTGTAACAGGGATACGAGTGAAAAACATTCAGTCGACTAAAACAAATGATATACCAGTGCATGGCTTATTTATAGCAATCGGCCACACGCCTAATACAGCCATTTTCCAAGATCATTTGGAGATGGAAAATGGTTACATAAAGGTTGCTGGTTCAAACTCAGCATTTGCGACACAGACCAGTGTCTCAGGTATTTTTGCGGCTGGAGATGTTTCAGATCCCATTTATCGCCAAGCAGTTACGTCCGCGGGAACCGGTTGCATGGCAGCCTTAGATGCAGAACGCTTCCTTGAAACACAATTATAAATGGCTGAATCAGGATCAATGACCGGGGTAAAGCTTTTCTAACTCGTGATATAAGCGTTCTTTAAAGTCCAAGGCATCGCTATCTGCATCCACTAAGGCAGCCGCCAAAACTTCATTATCTTCTTTTCCACCCCATACCTTTAAATATGTTCCATCCTTATATCCATGGTCTTGACGAAAAACATTGAGCACATTCTTTGCCACATAAGTGCGATAAAGGGTATTGAAATCCGCGCTACAATCTTCGAGCAGATTACGTATAGAGCCTATTGCAAAAGTTTTGTTTTTTAGTGCATGCAAGGCCACACGCTCAACTTCCTCTAAAAAAGAGATCTTCGGCGGCATGTCTTCCCATCTTTTTGCGATCTCAGAAGATAATGTTTCGATCGATTCACCTCGGCACAACTCCATACTCAAACCGAAGTGCCATATGTCGACGATCTCAAGAATAACTTGAGGAAGATCAGTCGTTGTATGCTTCCACCACTTCCACTGTCCATAGTGATCCATTAATTCTCCACACTCTATCCATAAAGCTCGGTACCACTCTCGATTATGGTCTCGCCAATCCTTATCTACTCGGGAATTCATATCATTCTGCATCCCAAGCATAATGGTGATTTTCTTCTCGAGTAGTGTGTCATCCATTTCTAACTAAGCCCTTTGGCTTCTAATTGAACAAATAATAATTGATTTCCAGAGTAAGACCAAACTACCCATCATGGGATTACTGTTATGAAAAAAAAATTTCAACATCATCTATGTCGCTAGTGCGCCTCATAGGTGGGAGTGAGCGTATAAAAACTTTACCATAGGAGCTGCTGGTCAATCGATTGTCACCTATCATCAGGACTCCTCTATCTGCCACATCTCTTATTAATCGTCCTGCACCTTGCTTCAGCACCGTTATAGCATAAGGGATCTGGAGAGCCGTAAATGGATTTTCACCTCTTTCTATTGAAGCCTCTATTTTAGCTTTTACCAGTGGGTCACTCGGAACGGCGAAAGGCAACTTGTCAATAATTACACACCTCAGCTGAGCACCCCGTACGTCCACGCCTTCCCAAAATGTTGATGTCCCTAACAACACTGCATTTGCTGTCCGTTTAAATCGATCTAATAGTTCTCCCCTTGACGACTCTCCCTGCACAAATAGCGGATAGTCTGATTTCTCACGAATAAAGCCTGCAGCTTTATTTAATGACCGAAAGCTAGTAAATAAAATAAAGGCATGTCCTTTAGTGAAAGCCAGGACAGATAAAGCCGTATCGATTAAACACTCTTCGTAACCTTCATGACTAGGCGCCACATTGCACTCGGGCGTATACAATAGGGCTTGCGATTTATAGTCAAAAGGGCTGGCCAACAAGCACTCCATGGCCTCATTTATTCCCAAACTGGCTTTAAAATAATCAAAAGTACCATCAACAGACAGTGTGGCAGACGTCATAATCCAAGCAATCCGAATCTTATCCACGTAATTCGAAAATTCTGGACCCACAGATATTGGAGTATCATAGAGAGTAAAATTGCGGTTAGTCACGTCAACCCAATGTACATGACCACTAACAGGGTCATTTCTAAAAAGCTCCCACTTTTCTATCAGTTCAGCCGATCTTTTCAGACAGTTGTCCATTGCTACTCCTCGTCCTTCAGCCACCAAAAAATAGTCTATAGCCGATTTTAGAAAAGTCCCTATGGCGTTAACCGATTCATTAACGACATGCTCGGATTTCAAAGGCAACCAATCTGCCCGTGATGCTATCGTTCCAAAGGACGGTCTCATGCCCTCTACCGCAGACAGCAATTGGGAAACAATGTTTCTCAGCTCAACCATATCTGGAGCTTCATGATCTATCGCATCAATAGAATCTTGGCAAAACACAGAAATTTGTCGACCAGATATTGAGCGACTGAAAAACAATGAGGCTATGTCTGGCACCCTATGAGCTTCATCCAATATGATTGTGCCCGCATCAGGAAGCAGTTCAGCAAACCCTGTTTCACGGAGCACCATGTCAGCAAACAGCAAATGGTGATTCACCACTACGATATCTGAAGCCGCAGCTTCTTTCCTCGCGTTCACCACATGACAGCTCTTGTAACTGGGACAATCGGCGCCCAAGCAATTCTCCGCGGTGGATGTTATAGCCTGCCTAACAAGGGCATTATCAGGAAGATTTGATATCTCCTCTAAATCACCTGTCTTGGTCAACTTAGACCAGGTCTTTATTTTACGCGCCCACGGGTTAAGATGATGTGAAACCCGTGGATCGTTCTCGTTTAGCTCAAATCTGTAAATACAGAGATAATTTTGCCTGCCCTTTAACAAAGACACTGTTTTCCCAGATGCTAAAGCTCCTTTCACCAGTGGTATATCCTGACGAAAAAGCTGATCTTGTAAAGTTTTTGTTGCTGTTGAGACAATCGTTTTAGTCTTCGAAAGAAAAACCGGCACAAGATAACCTAGCGTTTTGCCAGTGCCCGTCCCTGCCTCACAAACGAGTGTCTGTTTGTTTTCTATAGCAGTTGCCACTTCCTCTGCCATTACCTGTTGTTCGATGCGAGCATGGAACCCTGATAACTTGGCGGCTATTGGTCCCGTATCCGAGAGCAAATCAAAAGCAGAAAGTTTATTTTTTTTCGACATTATACCTTCTATACCTAATCTAATTTATTAGAATTATAATGTAAGCTACTGTATATTGGACATGCACAATGAATTTTCTTCATCTAACACCATTTGTAACCTCTCTACCCCTAACGCTACACCACTGCAGGGTGGCACCCCCGATTCAAGAGCACTTATCCAGTTCTCGTCTAGGTTTGCAGGAAGCAACCCTCTTTGCACACGAGTTTGATTATCAACCTCAAAGCAACGCTTCTGTTCCTCAGGATCGATAACTTCATGGTAACCATTTGCCACTTCAACACCATTAATGATTAATTCAAACCGCTCGGCCGAACAATAGTTATCGTTGGATAGACGTGCGTAAGCCCGCAGCTCTTTAGGAAATTCAGTTAAGAAAATAGCGCCGTAGCTCTTTAAGTTAGGTTCTACACCAACAACAAAAAGACACGTTAATAAATAACTCCTATCTTTTTGTTCAGAATCGTTCACTTTTAGACCAAACTTCACGATCGCTCGGGAAAGTTCTAAATTGCTACTGAGATGCGGGTTTAACCCCACATGATCCAGAAATAATTCTAGAAAGCTCTTGTGAGTGAATTTGAATTCTGCCCCACAGCTTCGAAGCAGCAGCTCCACGTCTGTCATCAGCTGTTTGTGGTCATAGCCTAATCTATACCACTCTAGCATAGTGAACTCATTTAAATGGATAGGACTCTCTTCTTCTCGCCTGAAAACAGGTCCAACTTCAAAAACATCACCAACCCCCAATGCAACAAGGCTCTTTAGCGAGGACTCAGGTGAAGTTCTAAGGTAACGGAATTTACCAGCATTTTTAACAACAAAATTCTCGATACTCGGCTCAGTAGTCGAATACTCGTTGAGAACGGGAGTATGCACTTCCAGCACCTTTTGGAAGTCAAAATACTGCCTGATTGAAGACAATAGTTCTGCCCGCCGGCGCAGATACTTAACCTTTATCATGATTTAACGGCTTACACATAACAGTTCCAATGGAAAAGGACAGATTGATTAGATTTATGTCTCTTTTGCTCGAGAAACATACTCGCCAGTGCGAGTGTCAATTTTAAGAAGATCGCCGATTTCGATGAAAAGAGGGACTTTAACAGATGCGCCTGTCTCTAACAAAGCTGGCTTGGTCCCACCTGATGCAGTATCTCCTCGGAGACCTGGATCTGTTTCCGTGACCTCAAGTACAGCAAAGTTAGGCGGGACAACCGCGATAGGCATATCATTCCAGATAGTAACAATACAGATCTCCTGCCCTTTCAGCCACTTACCGGTATCCCCTACCGATGCCACAGGCGCCGACACCTGTTCAAATGAAGTAGTGTCCATGAAAAACCAATCGCTACCATCGTTGTAAAGATATTGTAGTTCGGTCTCCATAACATCAGCCGCTCCAATAGTCTCTCCGGATTTTAAAGTCTTCTCTATTACCCTGCCGTTTTTTAAGTTCCTTACTTTAATCCGATTAAAAGCCTGCCCTTTCCCCGGCTTTACGATGTCGTTAATTACGATAGTGTATGGATCACCATCTATTAATATTTTCAAACCCGGCTTAAATTGGCTTGTACTGAATGTTGTCATATGATTTCTGTCGCTCAGCAGGTGATAATACCTTTATGATAACTCAAACAAACATAATAAGGGGACGGTATTCTTGGCAGTCAGAATTAAAAAAATCATTTTTGTCCTTAGACGAATTCCTTAATGAAATTGAAATAAAAGCAGAGCAATTAGCAGATCATGTCTTAAGAGATTCCGATTTTCCTTTTAGAGTCACCAGACAGTATGCTTCAAGAATAAAAAAAGGGGATCTGAATGATCCTTTACTCTTACAAGTCTTACCTACTGCTTTCGAAAATTTCTCAAGTTCATCTTATAGTTCTGACCCTGTTGGAGAACTCTTTTTACTTTCAAAGAAAACAAAAGTGTTAAAAAAATATAAAAGGCGTGGTCTGATCATTGTGACAGGGGCTTGCGCGGTTAATTGCCGTTACTGTTTTCGTAAAAGCTATCCTTACAGTGAAAATGTAGGCCGAGGTCCATTGGCTACTGCAATTTATGAAATAGAACAGGATCCATCTATATCGGAAGTCATATTGAGTGGAGGAGACCCTTTATTTCTTGATGACATTCAACTAAGTTTTATTTTTTCGCAACTTGCAAAAATTAAGCACGTCAAACGCCTTAGAATACACACTCGTTTACCTGTCGTATTCCCCGAACGTGTTAGCCTGCAATTCGTAAGCACACTTTCCAAACTGCCCTATGCAGTATGTATGGTAATACATTCAAATCACGCGAACGAGTTAGATGATAACGTGTTACAGAAATTGTCTGATTGTCAAAGAGCAGGCATTACAGTACTGAATCAATCAGTCTTGTTAAAAAACATTAACGACAGTTCACTAATTTTGGCCACGCTTTCAGAGCGTTTATTTGAAGGAGGTGTCCTACCCTACTATGTCCATCTTTTAGACAAAGTCTCTGGGGCGGAGCATTTCGACGTCTCGTTGGGAAAAGCTTTGAGAATAGAACAAGAGCTTCGTCTGATGCTGAGCGGTTATCTAATGCCCAAGTTTGTTAAAGAAATAGCGGGGCTTGGATCGAAGGTTCCGATCTCAGAGTTACGATTATAATCTAACGATCAGCTTTTACCAATAATCGCACCCAAACTAGTGATGGAATTATACCCTCGTTTTTTTTCCAATTTTCGCCCTCTTAATGCTCTATCTCCAACATGAGCTTCTTGCTCTGCCGGTTTTAGGATTCGAGTTTTCCCATTATCGTAATTAACAGACAATGAATCCTGAGCAGAGAGAACCGCAATGCCAACCATGTATTCCTCGCTTTCTTGAAATTTTTTTCTTGGAATTTGGATAAGCTTCTGCCCTTTTCCTTTGTTCAAAATGGGAAGCTCTGCCACAGGGAAAATAAGAAGGTTCCCAATATTGGTTACACACGCGACCCACTGTTCATCAATATTCCGGATGAGCACAGGCTTGAGAAGAGAACCTTGCTCAGCAACAGTCATAACTGCCTTTCCTGCTCGGTTTTTTGTTGAAACCTTATTCAAATCCACCACAAATCCATATCCCTGAGAAGTGCTCATCACAAGAAAGCATACGGGTTCCAATATCGCCACACTTAAAAAATGTGCGCCATCAGGGGGAGACAACCGACTAGAAAGCGGTTCGCCTAATCCACGAGCTGAAGGTAGTGTATGCGTGCTTGTAGTATAGGCTCTTCCTGTAGTGTCGAAAAAAACCGCGCTTTGATTACTTTTACCCTGGGCGAAATCTTGATATTCATCCCCAGGTTTGAATGCCATGTCTTCAGGCTTCACATCATGACCTTTGGCAGCACGTACCCAGCCCTTTGTCGATAAAACCACTGTTATAGGCTCTGTTGTTACAAGTTCCGTTTCTGATAATGCCTGAGCTGCCTCTCTCTCAACAATTGGACATAGTCGTGGATCTCCATGCGTTTCTGCATCCCCCGCTATTTCTTTTTTTATTAAAGTTTTAAGGCGTGCTGGGGATTTTAAAGTTTTCTCCAACACAGCACATTCATCATTAAGCCCTTTTTGCTCTTTAATAATCCGTGCTTCTTCTAAGCGTGCAATAAATCTCAACCGTAAGTCTAAAATAGCATTTGACTGGCTTTCAGAAAGGGAAAACCGAGCCATAAGCGCTTCCTTAGGAGCATCTTCATTCCGAATAATTTTTATTACTTCATCAATATTTAGAAACGCAATGAGATAGCCATCAAGAATATGGAGTCGTGCTTTAACTTTTGACAACCGATGCTCAAGACGCCGCGTCACTGTGGATGTCCTGAACTGCAACCATTCTACCAGCAGTGTTTTTAAATTCTTCACGGCAGGCAGCCCGTTTAGACCTATAATATTAAGGTTAACGCGGTAGCTTTTCTCGAGGTCCGTCTTTGTAAAAAGATGTGACATCAGCGCATCACAATCTACCTTATTCGACCGAGGAATGAGAACAATCCTCACCTGATTTTCATGATCCGACTCATCTCTTAAGTCGTCGATCATGGGAAGTTTTTTCGCATTCATTTGGGATGCAATTTGCTCTAAAATTTTAGAGCTCGCGCTTTGGTAAGGCAACGCGTATACGATAATATTACCGTCTTCAACCATATACCTGGCTCGCAGCTTAACGCTGCCCAAGCCATCTTTATACATTTGCCTCATCTCTGTAGTGGAAGAAACGATTTCACTACCGCCCGGAAAATCAGGAGCAGGAATAAATTCACACAAATCATCGACGGTCGCGCGAGGGTTGTCTAGCAAGTGAATGCAAGCCAATGCTATTTCACGCAAGTTATGGGGAGGGATATCCGTGGCCATCCCAACGGCAATACCAGTGGTTCCGTTAAGCATGATGTTTGGGAGTCGAGCGGGAAGAACAACAGGCTCCTCCAAAGTGCCGTCAAAATTCAGCGTCCAATCTACCGTTTCAAAAGGCAGTTCCGATAGCAATGTGTCCGAGTAAGGAGTCAACCTTGATTCGGTGTATCTCATTGCCGCAAATGACTTGGGGTCGTCAATGGAACCCCAGTTTCCTTGCCCATCTATCAAGGGATAACGATAACTAAAAGATTGTGCCATTAAGACCATTGCATCATAGCAGGCGTTATCTCCATGCGGATGAAACTTACCTAAGACATCTCCTACGGTTCTAGCCGACTTTTTGAATTTTGCAGTGGCGTTCAAACCTAATTCTGACATCGAATAAACGATGCGTCTTTGAACCGGCTTGAGACCGTCTCCGATATGTGGTAAAGCGCGGTCTAGTATTACGTACATTGAGTAGTCTAAATAAGCTTGCTCTGTAAACGCGCTTAATGCGATCTGCTCATTATCGAAGAGGTCGTTTGAGGTCATATCACAACATCTCCTCTAAGATCCGTAGCTAAGTTCCCTTTATTCTCTAACCATTCACGACGATCACTTGATCGTCCCTTTGCTAAGAGCATATCCATAAATTTTTCAGTTTCGCCTTCATTATCTATAGTTAGTTGAACTAAACGGCGACTACCAGGCACCATTGTTGTTTCTCGCAACTGAAGAGGGTTCATTTCTCCCAATCCTTTAAATCTTTGGACGTTAACCGTGCCTTTTATTTTACCAGACGTAATACGGAGCAAAACCTCGTCCTTTTCCCCATCATCAAGCGCGTAAAACACTGCCTTGCCAACATCAATCCTGTAAAGCGGAGGCATGGCTACGTAGACATGCCCATGGGCCACTAACTCCCGAAAATGTCTCACGAAAAGAGCACAGAGAAGTGTGGCAATATGCAAACCATCCGAATCCGCATCCGCCAATATACATATTTTTCCGTAACGCAATTTAGACAAATCTTGGTTACCGGGCTCCATTCCTATCGCTACCGAGATATCGTGGACTTCAGTAGATGCAAGGACTTGCGCCGAATCGACTTCCCAAGTGTTTAAGATTTTACCTCTTAAAGGCAAAATAGCTTGAAAGACCCTGTCTCTTGCTTGTTTTGCAGATCCCCCAGCCGAATCACCTTCGACTAAAAACAGCTCTGTAACATCAATGTTTTGAGATGAACAATCAGACAGCTTCCCAGGCAAAGAAGGCCCTGTCCCTGTTATTTTTTTTCTAACGACTTTAGAGGCTTTCAGCCTATCTTGAGCTCTAGATATACAAATCTCAGCAATTTTTTCTCCGAGCTCCACGTGTTGATGCAGCCACAAGCTAAAGGAATCTCGAATTATAGTTGTGATGTAATTAGAACATTGTCGCGATGACAAGCGTTCTTTCGTTTGCCCTGAAAATTGAGGCTCCTGAAGCCTAACAGATATGATATATGAGCACTTTTCGAAGACATCATCTCCGTTTACTTTAACGCCTCTCGGAAGTAAGTTGCGATTATCACAAAATTCTCTCATCGCCTCCAACAAGCCTTGCCGCAAGCCGGCTACATGGGTTCCGCCCTGCACAGTAGGCACCAAGTTAACATAACTCTCCGTTATCGGATTGCTGTCATCTGCAACCCAATGAAGAGCCCAAGCTGCATGCAGCTCATCACTTTCTTGTTCCCCAGTGAAAGGCTCATCAGGAATTAAATCGGAGTCGCTCATAGAGTCTCGAATGTAATTCTTCAATCCATCTGAGAAATGCCATTGCTCCTTTTCATTCGTGAGTTCATCCATATATTCAAGTTTGAGACCAGCACAAAGCACGGCTTTGGCTTTTAAAACGTGCTTTAGTCTGGCCGTGGAAATTTTTACGGTATCAAAATAGCTCGCGTCCGGAAGAAATGTGATGATAGTACCCGTCATATCCCGCTTAACTTTGCCAACGCTTGTCAGATCTGATATTTTCTCCCCGCCACGAAAAGACATCCTGTATTGGGCACCCTTTCGATTAACAGTAACGTCAAGATATTCTGACAAGGCATTGACTACAGAAACCCCCACGCCATGCAAGCCACCGGAAAACTGATAATTTTTGTTGGAGAATTTAGCTCCCGCATGAAGACGGGTCATAATGACTTCAACACCCGAGATAAGTTCCTCGGGATGAATGTCTACCGGCATCCCTCTGCCATTGTCCGCTACAGAAATTGAACCGCCAGCATGCAGCGTCACATTTATTTTCGAACAGTGACCAGCCAAAGCTTCGTCAACGCTATTATCTATAACTTCTTGAATTAAGTGGTTGGGCCTTGAGGTATCTGTGTACATCCCAGGTCGCTTGCGCACCGGATCTAAACCGGCAAGTACCTCTATAGCAGAAGCGTCATAGTTCTTCGTCAATGAATCAGTCCTACATGAATAGTGTTTTAACACTTAGTTATAAATTATAGGGCCAACCGCAACAAAAAGCTTGGATCTTTAGAGCGGCAATATACCCTAATCAAAATCTAACAACAGTGCTTTCTGCTGCTCGTCAGGAAGAGCATCAATACAGAAGGCGCAGTCTTGGTGGTTGACACTTAGAGAGAGAACACCACCGTTTTTCAATCGATTTATCTGCGTCCGATTGAACTCAAATCTTAGAAAGTGTACGGCTGATGTTTTGTCATCATTACTGCGTTCTAGGTCCTCATCAGGGAAACCCTTAATTTCTTCGCCTGCGTCCACACGAAAAAACACTTTTTCCTCTATGCCTTTTAATGTAATAAGAGCTGCCCGCCTCTCCACTTCATCTGTATATTGCAGCATCATAGTAGCTTTAAGATTCATCCCATCCGGAATCAACGGATTATACACCTCTAGTTCCTCCGCGATCCCAACGGAATCAAAAATCTTTTCTATACGCAACATTTCTTGCACCTGATACTGGATTGTCTGAATGTCTTCAAAGTACAGCGCTAAATGATCGCCCAGGAAAATTGTACGCAGTGCTTTGTGTCTCACCACGCGCTCTCGCATTGCACTCCTTTTCTCGGAGTATTGTTCCAAGCTAAGAAGGTCTTCTCTTTTCATTTTTTTGGACATAAGTTATATCTCATATGCTCTACGTAATAATGTAAAAGCGGAGCCCACATGAGTCGCATCCCCTAATCCGTGTTGTATTAATTCTCCTGCCATAGGGCAGTCACTTAAATATTGGTCGACTTTCCCTTCTTCTATTCTCTTAACAACAGGTAGGCAAATTTTCTCGGCTGTATGGTAATGTTCTTTCTTAACGGCGTATGTTCCGTCATGACCAGAACATCGCTCAATAACCAGTATCGAGCTATCTGGGACGAGCTCAAGTAATTCCTTAGTCTTAAGACCGATATTTTGAACCCTTTGATGACATGGAACATGGTAAGCTACTTTACCGATAGGCTTTTTAAAGTTTGTATTCAGCAATCCCAGTTTGTGTCGACTAATGAGAAACTCAAAAGGATCCACAAACGCACGTTGCACATCCAACACTCTTTGATCGTTTGGAAACAATAAAGGAAGCTCTTGCCTGTACATAAGCACGCAACTCGGTATCGGCGCGGTAATTCTCAATCCTTTCTCAACCAGACGCATGAGATGAGGGACGTTGAAATTTGTTAAATCTTCGAGCGCGTTGAGATCGCCCAACTCAAACTTTGGCATACCACAGCATTTCTCATTAACAAGAATCTCAACGCCTACTCCGTTATGCTCAAAGACAGCAATCATGTCCTCAACAATTTGTGGAGAATTTTTATCTCCATAGCAAGTGATAAACAGACCGATTTTTTCTTTTAAATCAGTATTTTGTTCCCTTCTTTTAATTCTTTTTCTAGCAGTATTAGAACTGAATTTTGGCAGTGGTGCTTCTGCGTGTATCCCTAATAGAGACTCCATCCCTTTGCGAATGGGCTTGGTCTGGTTTGCCAAATTAACCGTTTGAGCGACAACTGGAATAGAAGCCAGCTTCCCCACGACATCCGTACTGGTAAGCACACGGTCTCTAAGACTGGCACCTTTTCTTTGGAATTTTTGCGCTTTCGCCCTCAGCATAAGGTGAGGGAAGTCAATATTCCATTCATGCGGAGGGACATAAGGACATTTTGTCATGTAGCATAGGTCGCACAAATAGCAATCATCTACGACTTTCTCAAAATCGGATTTGTCGACTGTGTCTAATTCCATACTTGGAGACTCATCAATCAAATCGAATAAACGAGGAAACGAGTTACATAAGCTCACACAACGGCGGCATGTATGACATACGTCAAATACTCTTTCCAACTCATCGTTAAGAGCATCCGGATCGTTAAATTCGTCTGATTGCCAGTCAAGTGCACGCCGGGCCGGAGCTTCAAGGCTGCCTTCCCGATATTCAACATCCGCCATATGGGGAATCTCACATTAATAAGGATTGAGGGACTGGCTAGTACCAGTCCCTAAGACTAATTTTTATTTAGTCCATGCTATCTAGAGCTTTTTGGAACCGATTTGCATGAGATCTTTCCGCTTTCGCTAAAGTTTCAAACCAATCGGCTATTTCGTCGAAACCTTCTTCACGGGCAGATTTCGCCATTCCTGGATACATGTCCGAGTACTCATGCGTTTCGCCAGCAATTGCTGCTTTGAGATTAAGATCTGTAGTCCCTATCGGCTCGCCTGTGGCTGGATCCCCAACAGCTTCAAGATACTCTAGATGGCCATGTGCATGCCCCGTTTCCCCTTCCGCGGTAGAACGAAACACTGCCGAGACATCATTGTATCCTTCAATGTCCGCTTTCTGGGCAAAATACAGGTAACGTCTATTTGCTTGGGACTCCCCAGCAAATGCAGCTTTTAAATTTTCTTCAGTTTTACTGCCTTTTAAAGACATAATGAATAGCCCCCTAATAATAGTTTGCAAAATATTAGAATATTAGACTAGGTCTAAAACTAGACTCAGTCTAAATGATAGAGGAGAGTGAAGTCAACAGCTTATGCGATATTCTCTCATGGGCCTAACGAAAATTTCGATTCCTGCAGGATTAGTAGATAATAGGCAAACAGAGTCAATACGATTAAGATTGTAAGGAGAGATTATGACAAAAAAAAATAGTGACCCATTCAATTTTGAAGAGGCTATGAAAGAGCTTGAGACGATAGTAAATAATATGGAACAAGGAGAATTCAACCTTGAAGAATCAATCAAACAGTTCGAATATGGAGTTGGGTTAACAAAGAAATGTCAGGAAGCCCTGCGGGAAGCCGAACAAAAAGTCTCACAGTTGTCGTCGAACAATGATGATGGAGAGTTAGCTCCCTTCACCATACAATCCAATCAAGAATAAGCTCATAATGATAGAAAATATACTTAACCCGTTCCAAGCTAGAATCAACAGCAATCTTGAAAAATTTTTACCACCCGAAGATCGAGAGCCCTGCAGCCTTAGTAAAGCAATGCGCTATTCTGTTCTTGCTCCGGGTAAACGCCTACGGCCAATTTTAACTTACCTTACCGGTCAAGTTTTCGGTACACCTCTTGCCGTATTAGATCTCCCCGCAGCCGCAGTAGAATTAATACATACCTATTCTTTGATCCACGATGATCTCCCTGCTATGGATGATGACGACCTGCGCCGAGGAAGACCAACGTGTCATAAACAATTTGGTGAAGCGACGGCTATCTTAGCTGGTGATGCTTTGCAAGCTCTAGCAATCGAGGTGCTGTTAAAAAATTGCGAAATCTCAATTAGTAACGATTCGCGTCTCGAGATGTTGCGTGTGCTGATTACCGCCAGCGGTTCGGAAGGCATGGTTGCAGGGCAAGCCCTTGATCTCGCTGCGGTCGGCAGAGCACTTACAATAGAGGAGTTAGAGACTATACACCAGCACAAAACTGGAGATTTAATCAGCGCCAGTGTGGTTCTCGGATATCTCGCATCGGGCAAGAAAAACTCGCGGGTTCTAGAACAACTCAAACGATATGCGATGTGCATAGGCTTAGCGTTCCAAGTGCAAGACGACATTCTAGATATTGAAGGCACAACAGAAGAAATAGGAAAACCTCAGGGTTCAGATGAAGCACTAAGCAAACCAACCTATCCGAATGTTTTGGGCATGGCTAAGGCCAAGGAGGCAGCACTCAATCTGAGAACCGAGGCAATCGAAGCGTTAAATTGTTTGCCAGAGGACACTTCTGTGCTTGTTCAGGTAGCAGACTTTATAATATCTAGAAATAAATAAAGCCCTTTAACGTGGTGCTTGATCTGACAGCTTTATTAGCTGCCAAACAGACTCTAATTCTTGCGCTGATGCTTGGTCAATATCTACCCCTCTTGCAAGTAATTCTTTTTCTACCGCGCGAATTCGAACTTCAAATTTTTTGACTGCTTTTCTCAACGCCGATTCCGAATCTATACCCAAGTGTCTACCAAGATTGACTAGCGTAAACAGAACATCGCCAAACTCCTCCTCAGCACGCGCGTCCCCGCCACTATTATCAATAATTTCGAGCAGTTCCCCAAGCTCCTCCTCCACCTTTCTCCATACGGGTTTCACATCAGGCCAGTCAAACCCAAAAGACGAAGCACGTTTTTGTATTTTGTCGGCTCTCAATGGCATCAGCTAACTCATAGGCTTCTTCTACAGTGTACTTGGCCAAAGACAAATGCGTTTGCCCTGAGTGCCATGCAGAACCATTTTCTCCATTTCTTAGCTGGCTTATCAACTTGCGTATTTCATTTAAATTGGACATTTTCTTTTAGTGCCACCACTAGAGTCTTATGTTAGATTCCTTTTGCAAAAAAATAACATCTTTTTTTTCTAGACGCGATTAGAGTGTCCTTCTAACAGCAATAGCTCTAACAGCAATAGCAAAATCCGACCTTGCGTGCGCGACTCAAATACATCATCATTCTCTATATATCGGATAGGTTCTCATTTTTTCAAATCATCAGCAAACGGAGCAAAGCACGATGTCTCAAAGCACTAAGTATCTAAAAACTCTCTTTGTTGTAAGTTTCTGTGCTATAACTTTGCTAGGATGCGCTTCACAACCCAATACATCTGATGCTAAGGCAACTTCTGCTATCGTTGAAGCCAGAAAAGCCTCTAACGAGGCCTCCAATGCGTTAAAAATTGCTCAGAAAGCCCAAGCAACAGCTGAGGCAAACACAGCTCGTATTGAGCGCATGTTTAAACAAACAATGAAAAAATAGACATCGTTTGAGGCTGAAACTTCTCATCAAATAAGCCCTATCGATGTTGGAATACCGGTTTCTAGCCTTAAAGTTTTTTGGATATCAAGATATCGAATTTTAAGCCCTTCGCCGTTAAACTCTTCATCGAGAAGTCGCATGACCTCTGCATACTTTGCTGCAAAGTTTTTACGATACTCTTTCAGAGAAGGGTGCGCTTCTAAGTAAATAATCCCAGCATCGGTGCCTAGTTTCACAGGCTGGTTAACGATTAAAACTTCCGCCCCGATTTCTGTGCCAGTGAACAAAGTTTGAATATGTTTGGGGTACATCCGTATGCATCCATGAGTTACTCTCATTCCAATACCATAAGGCTTGTTAGTTCCATGAATTAAGTAACTTTTTTCACTGAGGAGCATTGCAAATCTACCCAGAGGGTTTTCAGGCCCCGCCACAACCACCCTAGGTAAAGGATCGCCGTTTGTGTCATGTTCAGCTAATATTGAGGCCGGCGGATACCACGCGGGTTCCACCAATTTACCGGTCACTGTCATAGATCCGTGAGGCGTGCCCCACTCCTGCCTCCCGATGCTAACCGGATATGTCGACACGTCTAACGAATTTTCGTGTACAGCATCTCCAAACACGTACATACGCATTTCCGGAACATTAACGACTATTCCAACCGATGTTACCTTCGGCACAATATGTAGATTTGGTATTATTACTTCAGTCCCTGCCTCAGGTAACCACGGGTCAACTAACGGATTGGCAAGACGCATTTCTGTATAACCTTGGTTATACGAGCGAGCTAGATCAGACAGTGTGTCACCTTCCTCCACCAAAGCAAGCATCAGTTCACCCACTAAATCACCTTGGGAGCTAGCCGCCACGTTGCCATAAAAACCTGACATCAATAGAAGCAACCAAAAATAATTAACACCGAAAAAAAAAATCATTGAAACTAATGTTCTAAAAGGCGAGGGATAAGCTCAACAAGATTGCATGGCTTAGTCCGACTATCCAGCTGAAATGATATCAACACTTCCCAAGCCAGTTTGCAGGCACCCGTTGACCCCGGTAAGGAAAAAACATAGGTCGCATTCGCAACACCCGCGATAGCTCTAGACTGCATAGTAGAAGTTTTAATATCTGCATATGACAGCGAACGGAAAGTTTCACCAAAACCTTCTAAAGTCTTGTCGAAGAGTACTGAAACCGCTTCTGGCGTGCCGTCTCTTCCGGTTACGCCAGTGCCCCCAGATATCAACACAACGTCCAACTGAGGAGTCTCTATCCAGCCTGACACAATAGCACGGATAGAGTAGATACTGTCCTTACATATATCTCGAGCGACTAGGCTATGCCCTGCATCAACAATTTTATTGGCTAGTAGATCACCCGATTTGTCATTTTCTAAAGCACGAGTATCGGATACAGTCAAAACCGCTATCGACAAAGGAATAAATTTAGAATTTTGCACTCTATTTCTCCGTAACTAAAAAGATATAATTGGGTTAATATGCTCTTTTTTCAATTATTAATACAATATGCACCCAATTGTAAACACAGAACCTATAAAAATGCGTCTGGATGCCTGGCTCTGGACAGCGCGATTCTACAAAACGCGCCAAATAGCAAACAAAGCCATCCAACAGGGCAGAATCCTGATCCAAGGAAGCAAGGTGAAACCTTCCAGGACGATAAGCTCTGGTGTTCGCCTGAGTATTCGTAGAGAGCAAATTCTCCAAACAATAATGATTAAAAATTTAGCTGTAAAGCGGGTCTCGGCAACATTAGCAGTCCACCTTTACGCCGAGGACCCAAGCAGCATCGCCCGCAACAACGATATTAAAAACAATCTAAAATTGCGCGCTTCGTCGATGACGCACGCCGAGAAACCTAGTAGGCAAGAGAGAAAAGAACGCATTAAAATAAAGCGATTAGGCGGGTAGGAGTATATTATGGGATACTTATAAGTTCTCTATAGCCACCGAAACCCAAAGCCTTAATAAACGGCTAAGCGATTAGACAAGTATATGATACCTTTTGAACATATGTTCAAATAAAACGAGTAGAGAGACATCTGCTTTTTAGAAACAGCCTATTGAGAAAATCATGTACCCAGCACCAATACACCGATACTCTCGTCCATTAACTTTAGAAGAGTTATATGCCCTTCTGAACTCGAACGACGACGATGTTTTAGTGTTGGCTGGTGGGCAAAGCGCTATGCAAGCGGTCAAATCGCGCATGCTTAGGCCTTCCCACGTCATCGATTTACAAGCGCTCTCAGAACTGAAATTCATTAGAACTAAAAAAGGCACGCTCACGATGGGAGCAATGATGAGGTACGTCGATATTGTCTCTTCGGACCTGATCCCACTGGAGCTTGCCGCACTGCAGGACGCGGCAAGTCGAGTTGGTGATAGACAAGTCCGTAACCGAGGAACCATAGGTGGAAGCCTTTGCTGGAACTACAGCGCCGCTTGCACACCAGCCACAGTCTTAGCTTTAGATGGAAAAATAAACTTAATATCTCAGGGCGGATCGACTAGACAAATAGCTGCAGACGATTTCTTCTTGGGTCCATTAGAAACGGCTCGAAGTGAATCAGAAATATTGCTATCTGTCGATTTTAAATTGAGAGGCGCCAAGTCTGGAAGCGCCTATAAAAAATGGGGCCTAATAACAGATGCGCTGCCTGTCATAGGTATGGCAACCTGCTTACACTTCGATAACACGGACCGTTGCAAACACGTCCGCATAGCTTTGACCGGCCTTGCAAATGGTGCGGAGCGTTGTACTGCAGCAGAAGCAGTGCTGGCAGGAACAGATATAAGCGCAGAAAAAATTACACAAGCTATGTCGGCTGCTTGCGAAGAAGTGTCAACGTATTCTGATTCAATAGCAACTGCGGCCTATCGGCATCAGCTTATAAAGACAATAGGCTCAGATGTTCTAAACATAGCAAAGAAAAGAGCTTTCGGCTTAGCATAAAAGGAGACTAGTGCATTGGCTAAAATTGCGATTCGTATCAATGGGAAGCTCTTTCAAGAAGATATACCTGAGAGGATGCTATTAGTAGATTTTATTAGAGAGAGCGCCAATCTTACAGGTACGCATATAGGTTGCACTTACGAAGGAGTGTGCGGCGCGTGCACAGTTCACTTAGATAACGAGGCCGTTAAAAGTTGTATGTTACTAGCCGCTCAAGCTGATGGACACGATATCACAACAGTGGAGGGCTTGGCCCAAGGTGGAGAACTCACCGCACTGCAAGAAGCTTTTAAATCAGAACATGGCTTACAGTGCGGATTTTGTACAGCGGGTATTTTAATGAATATGACTGATTTTTTGAAGCAACATCCCAATCCAAGCGAGCAAGAGATTAGAGAGGGTTTAATTGGTAATTTATGTCGATGTACCGGTTACGTGCACATCGTTAATGCTGTCCTCAAAGTTGTGCAAGAAAATCAATTGAAAAAAGCTTAGGAGACTAAGAAATGTCCCAAGAGCACGGTAAAGACTGGATGGGAGCCCCGCTTCCCCGAAAAGAAGATCGTAGACTACTCACAGGAAAAGGGAAATATGTGAGTGACATCGTAATACCTGGTGCGCTACACGCCGTATTTGTACGCAGCGAATACGCGCATGCAAAAATTTTGTCCATTGACACAATGGAAGCCGAGGAATTGGAAGGCGTTGAACGGATATATGTGGGTGAACAGATAAAACACACAATCAAATCGATGCCTCAACCGATAGTTCAACCCAACCTCCCGGCGCATTACCCCACTTTTTGGCCACTAGCGGTTGATAAAGTCACCTTTCATGGTGAACCTGTGGCACTCGTTATCGCTCGCAACAAATACATTGCAGAAGATGCTGCTGAATTAGTATTCATTGATTACGAAGAGCTAGAGCCAGTTTTAGACCCAGAAGAAGCGCTAAAACCTGACGCGACAATTATCCATGAAAAAGACGGGACGAATGAAATATTTTCAATGACCTTTACCGGTGGAGATACCGAGGAAAGCCAAGCTGAAAATGCAACGGAAGTGGAGCAAATATTCCAGAACGCACCAGTAGTTATCAAAGAGCGGTTTAAAACCCATCGCACCGGAATAACCCCCATGGAGCCAAGAGCAATCTTATGCGATTGGGATGATTCAGACGGATTGCTCGCATATATTACAACTCAGCGGCCTCATATTGATAGATTAGCGCTATCTGATATTCTTGATATCTCTGCCGAAAAAGTCCAGGTCATAGCCCCTCGTGACCAAGGTGGCGGTTTCGGCATAAAGGCCCCATTTTATAGGGAAAATATAATTATCGCTTACGCCGCCCGTGACTTAGAACAACCAGTCAGATGGGTAGAGTCTCGATATGAAAGCCTGATGAATGTAGGGCAAGAAAGAGACCAAATTAACGATATGGAAATTGCTGCAGATCTAGAAGGTAATCTACTAGCACTACGTAATTTTGGCCTCGCTGATAACGGTGTCGGCACAGTAGGCGTTTACTGGGGCTTCGTTATGCCATTCCTAGGCGCGATAGAGTTGCCAAATGGCTACAAATGGCCAAAGGCAGACATTCGTCTCAAAGTGGCCACCACGAACAAGGCCTGTTTAACTCCTTCGAGAGCCTTTGGCCATTTTCCAACACGTTTCGCGATTGAACGTTGCATTGACATGGTGGCCCACAAGATTGGTATGGAACCCAGTGAGTTGCGAAGAAAAAACTTGGTTGCTGACTTACCCTATACCAGCATAACAAATGAATACTACGATAGCGGAGATTTCGTAAAAGTATGGGATACTTTGTTGGAAAAAGCTGACCTTACAAATTTCAGGCTCGAACAAAAAAAGGCATTATCAGAAAACAAGTATGTTGGGATAGGATTCGGCTGCGGTGTGGAATTATCGGGTGTGGCTTCCGAGCTATTCGTTCCGATGGAGAATCAACCTGGTTTCGGAGCCGCCACTGTACGGCTTGACCCTAGAGGCAAGGTACAGGTTTTTGGTGGCGATGCTCCAGGCGGGCAAGGTCACGAAACAACAACTGCACAAGTCGTCGCCTCGGAATTCGGCATTTCCCCTGAAGACGTCATAATCACCACGGGGAACACTGGGAGCACGCCATTTGGTTCGGGTTCTGTTGGAGCTCGCATGGGATCTTATTTTATCAGCGCAGTGGCAGAGGCTTGCAGGCAATTAAAAACAAAAATCACCAAAATTCTAGCACATGACTTACAGCTAGAAGCATCAGTTGAACACTTTGAATTCAAAAACGGAGAGGTTATATATTTAGGGGATGATTCGCAACGTAGCTCATTTTTATCTATTGTTGAACGGATCATTATGTTTCCCATTAATATGCCTGAAGGCGAAACCGGTGGGTTAGATGTCACATCTTTTTTCGAAGCGGCAAAGCCTATGATTTGCTTCAATGCTGACTGTTGTGTAGTCGAGGTGTCTCTGGACACCGGCGACTTCAAAATATTGAAATGGATCACGGCTGAAGATGTCGGAAACGTAATAAACCCATTAATCGTCAACGGGCAAATGCACGGAGCTATTATTCAAGGTATATCGAACACCGTGTTCGAGGAGTTTGTTTACGACGAACAAGGTCAACAATTGACTGCCGATTTCGAACATTACAAAATGGCTACTGCTGCAGATGTTCCTAATATTAATATTAATTACGCCACCACGCCTTGTCCACATACGCCTTTAGGAACTAGGGGTATTGGAGAAGGCCGCCCTAGTTCAGTACCTGGTGCTCTGACCAATGCGGTTTGTGATGCTCTAAGACCTTTGGGAATAGAAATTACCACTCTCCCCCTTCGGCCAGATGCTATTTGGCAAAAAATACAAGAGGCTAGTCACTAGCTATTTGTTAGGAGAAAAAATTGGAACTAAAAGACGAAGTTATTATAGGAGCAGACAGAGAAAAAGTTTTTCGTGCACTAAACGATCCAAATATTTTGAAACAAGCGATACCAGGATGCGAAGCAATTGAAAAAACTTCCGATGACAATTACAACGCGACTGTAGTATCAAAAATTGGTCCATTAAAAATACGTTTCAAAGGCCAAGCGACTATATCCGAATCGAACTTTCCCTCCGACTATAAAATTACTGGAGAAGGGAGAGGTGGCCCAGCTGGGCATGCCAAAGTCGTCGCCAGCGTTTCCCTAACCGAAAAGGGAAAGTCCACACGGCTAACTTACGTTGTACAAGCTGATATTGGAGGCAAACTTGCTCAACTGGGAGGAGCTCTAGTACAGAAGACTGCTAAAAAACTATCGACCCAATTTTTTGAACACCTCAATACGCTCTTATCATCGAATTCTTTAGCTGAAAAAGATACGGAAGAAATCTCAATGACAAACAGTCCAACGACGAACTGGGCTAAGGTTGGCGCCATTTCGACTATACTAGTAGTAGGAATATTAGCTTGGATTGTTTCGAAATGAATTTATATAAATAGACAGGGTGAGAAGAAGATTCTTTATGGTAATATTACGACACATCAGGGGGAAAAGCCGTATAACAAAATGAGCACAATGCTAGAAACATTTCCGAATAAACTCGTCGACAAATTCGGGCGGACTGTTGATTACGTTCGAATATCTGTGACAGATCGATGTGATTTCCGCTGCGTTTATTGTATGGATGAAGAGATGGAGTTTCTTCCTCGAGAGCGTATTCTTACATTAGAAGAGTTAGAATTGGTTGGAATAGCCTTTGCAGAGTTGGGTGTGACAAAAATCCGCCTCACAGGCGGTGAGCCTTTAGTCCGGAAGGATGTCATCTCTCTAATAGAAAATCTGGGGAAAATCCAAAGCTTAAAAGAATTGGTTTTAACGACCAATGGGTCCCAATTAGTTAAATTAGCCCTGCCTCTCAAGAATGCTGGAGTTAAAAGAATCAACATCAGTTTAGATTCCTTGAATCCAAGAAAATTCAAAGAACTAACGAGGACTGGGGAACTAAAACAGGTGCTAGACGGAATCAAAGCTGCTAAGAATGCAAATTTTGAAAAAATAAAAATCAATGCCGTTATCCTGAAAAACAGAAATGACGACGAGATTAAAGATCTAGTAGATTTCTCCGCAGAAAATAATCTTGACATATCTTTCATTGAAGAAATGCCTCTAGGTCTCATAGGGGAACATGATAGAGCTGAAGCATACTATTCTAGTGACAGTATAAAAGCCGACTTGGAAGAACATTACACATTGGTACCTACTCCAGAAACTACTGCAGGCCCTTCAAAGTATTTCCGAGTTGTAGAAACAGGTGCTCGCATTGGTTTTATTTCTCCTCACAGCCATAATTTCTGTGACGATTGCAATAGAGTACGCCTAACGGCAGAAGGGAGACTACTCTTGTGCCTAGGGCAAGAGCATTCGGTTGATCTTAGGGCTGTGTTGCGTGCGCACCCTGGCGATATCAACATGTTAAAGTCTGCAATTGTCGGTTCGATGGATATAAAGCCCAAAGGACATGACTTCGACTTAACAGTCAAACCCTTAATATTCCGACATATGAGCCATACCGGTGGTTAAAAAATCCCGCAAATATGCGCCCCGTTCCTTACCAGCAGGTTAGCGGTTCCATAACATCTATAGGCTAAAACGTATTGTTCGACTCTAACTCAGCTCTAATCTCTGCTTTTTCCATGCTGCTAACAGGAGATAGAGAAGTTTGGTCGGCCATTGGTGTTTCGTTCTCAGTTTCTTTACGTGCAATTCTGATTGCTTCACCCCCCGCGATTGCCGTAGCATTTCTCCTTGCATACAAATCTTTTCCAGGTAGACGATTGGTTCTGACTATAACTAATACTTTAATGTCAGTCCCTGCAGTCGTTGTCGGCCTCACTGTTTATTTGACCTTATCTAAAAATGGAATAGCCGCAGACCTCAGACTACTCTACACGCAACCAGCTATGATTATCGGACAAGTTATTATCTGTTTCCCTCTGCTGGTTGCGATGGCCCATGCTACTTTCACTGCAGGAGACAGACTTGCGTACGAGACTGCGCGAACCCTAGGGGCAAAACGTATCCCAGCGATGCTCACCGTCTTCCTCGAGTTACGATTTGGTCTACTAGCGGCAATAATTGCAGGATTCAGTAGGATAATTGCAGAGATCGGATGCTCTATGATGGTAGGTGGTAATATTTTAGACCACACTAGAAATATCCCAACAGCAATCGCTCTAGAGACAAGCAAAGGGGAATTTGCGATGGGAGTCGCTTTGGGGATCGTTTTGCTATCACTCACTATGCTACTAAACGTTATTCTAGGTGTATTTCAAGGTGAAGGACAGTGAGCCTTTATAGTCCCCCGTTGTCGCTCTCAGCGAAAAAATTGATCTTTATGAGAGACAGTAGGGTCATAATTAACTGTGAAAGTTTAGAAATCAAGAAAGGGGAGCTTGTTGTCTTAACAGGTCCAAATGGGTCCGGGAAAACGACACTCCTTAAAATACTAGCTGGATTAATACCCGCGGATAGCGGTCACTTCACCCTTGGAGAAAGCAGCTCTACTAAATTTGAAACGCCCAGGTACTTAATTGGCAAATGTATTTACCTACACCAAACTCCATACATGTTCCAAGGCTCTGTTGTCAGAAATTTAAGTTACGGTTTGAGGAAAAAAGGTGTAAAAAATTACGCTATCGATGGCTTAGTGGATGAGGCTGTCAAAAAGAACAAGCTCGGTCACCTAACTAAACGAATGGCTTCAACACTCTCTGCTGGTGAACAACATCAGGTAGCTTTGGCTAGAGCACAGATCTTAAAACCTCCTGTCCTGCTTTTGGATGAAGTTACCGCCCACATGGATCAAAAAGCACGTGGGAGGACATTTGAAATAATAGAAACCCTCCAAAAAGAAGGAATTTCCATTATCTTAGCAACGCATGACGACGAAACCATTAAAACATTGTCCGGTACCGGTACGCGCATGAATGTAGACAGTGGCTATTTAACCCTGTGAAGGTGGCCACAAAAACCAACATCACTGGCTGCATTTTAGCCGGCGGGCAAGGCCTTCGTCTAGGGGGGAAGGACAAAGGATTAATAACCGTAAATGGGAAATATCTGTCTCAATATTGTATAGAGCGTCTGTCGCCGCAGGTAGCTACTATCATAATAAGCGCTAACAGGAATATACTCATTTATGAAACTTTTGGATGCCTTGTCATACAAGATGACACAACTAACAGCGATGGTCCCCTGAGTGGCTTTCATTCTGCGTTAAAAGCAGCTACCACTCCTTTTGTTGCCTTCACACCGTGTGATGCACCTTTCTTTCCGAAAAGCCTGGTAACAAAGCTATCCGAACCATTTTCAGATGGGAAAGTTGAAATTACTATGGCTACAGCTCAAGGTAAACACCAGCCAGTGTTTGCGATAGTTAAAAGTTGCTTAGCAGAATCTTTAGCTACGTTCCTAGAAGCCGGAGGGAGAAAAATACGTTCTTGGTTTGACACTAGAACTTGTATAAATGTCGAGTTTGAAGATAAAAATAATTTTCTGAATATCAATAGTCCCCCAGACCTTAAAGCTGCAGAAAAATGGTTTAGGCAAAACGAAAATACTTGATGGTCCGTGTTTATTGGATGTAAGAGGACAAAACGGCGTAAGAAAACCCGCACTTCTGAAAAAGGCTATTCCTCTGCTAAAGACTCGAGATCTACGCATCGGAGTAATCTACCACACACTTTTCCATCTTGGCCCAGGTACTATCAAAAAGAATTTGAGATAACAAAGGGTGTAGGGACGCAGTAAATCTTGATTGGAACGAGAAAAAAATGGGCTTTAATAGCTGAAACTGGTTCTACTAAAGAAAACATTCCTCAAAATTTCTTAGCTAATTTACGTCCTGCTCAATTAGATATTGTCTTGATAGAGGGCTTTCGCAATTGGAAGATCCCAAATATTGGTTTACGATACTCCAATGCTTTGTAGACAGCCACGGACAATTAAATGAAGCATCCCTCGCATTACCAACAGATAACGTTAACTTGACCAAGGAAACAATCTCCATCCTCGATATCAATGACCATCTGGCAGTAGTGGGTTTCATCATGCTATTTAGGCACGATTCTAAAACTGAAAAATAATGCTCAAGTCGGTTTCATGACGACTGTTTGCACTAGTCTGGCCCCAGATATCACCTGATCCCCATGGTCCAGGATCATTGTTAAATCCTCTCCAATAGATATGCTGCTGAAAACGCAATAAAATATTATCCGACCAAAAGTAATCAACTTTCAATTTGTTATAGGCACCTGTCGATCTAGGATCAAAGGCCATTACGAAAGTAGGTTTCAAAAGCCCAGCAGCGCCATATGCAGTCGATGCCGAAAACGTCATGACGAACTCATCGCGATCGATGAGATCAGTATTTTCGGTAATGTATTTGCCAGACACGACACGTCCGTCAAACGTTGCTTGCTTTACAGTCGACATCCCTCGGTAGTACTGGTTGTAATCGACATAATGACGCCAAAATATCTGCGAAGACAGGAACACAGTTCTTGTCTTATTCAAAGCTCTAATCCATGTTGGTCTATCCGCCGCAATCATAACCACGGTGCGTCTGGCTGTATCATATTGATCCCTGTCTGGATCAGCGGTAATAGGAGCATCAGCCGATACTTTCACGGGAATGCCTGTTGTAAAAGTCGTTTCCATACGCAGGACCGATTGCGTAAATCGCTCATCCGAATAATTCGCAGTAAACCCTAATACATGCGTTCGCGGATTCACGATGTCTTTAACAGTATAAAAAGTATTGTCTATCGTTTGAGACAAGTGTTTCTGTACCCGAATGCCGGTATCGGCCGAAAAACCATAAAAATAATTAAGGCTAAAGTCGATGTCTCCCCAAATAGCCTTAAATCTCAAGCCTGCTTGTCCATTTGTAAGTTTTTTATTTGGCCTACGATTCCTCATTTCAGTATCGAGGTCTAGCAGCAAGCCCTCTTTGACAATAGCGTTAGCCGTTTTGTTCAATCCATTACCCGTGAATGCCCAAGGTTTTCGAGGATCAGTAGATATGCTATTTTCTCTAAAATCTGTAGGGATCCATATCGCCTCTACAAACGATTCATCAAACCATGAAAACTTTCCTATATCGTAAATCCCTCTCGCCATCCAAAGTGGGATTCGTATATCTTCCCAAGACTCCCTACTCCAATGCCAGCTCAGGTCAAGTGGGTTAATAACGTCCAAAGCTCTAAAACCATCTGTCTCCCCCCACACAACCTGTTGTCGGCCCAACCTTAAAGTAACGGGAGGCAGAACAACATCAACAAATGCTTCACGCAAGCTTGCTTCAGTGCGCCCATAACGGCCGTCAGCCTTACTGAAAGCGTGGTCATAGGAACTTCGCACATCATAGATAGAATCATAAACCCCGCGCCCTGTAACCGTTAAGGTCGCTTCCTCTACAGGCCCCGTATTGAAAAGGCCAAATGCCTGGCTATCCTTTAAAAAGTAATACTTACCTTCCAATTGAGCGGTATTACGTTGCATGATCGCTTCCGCGCTTTTGAACTTAGGTGTCCGTAAAATATTCTGAAATTTAACAAAGCCTTCAAACTCGAGTTCTGTCCCAAGGGAGACGATCGCGAAAAGATGATTCGTAAAAAGGAATAAACAGATACCAACTGCGCATGAATGAGGCTTAATGTACCCTTTCATCTAGACTACCTTCGACCGCTAACCATGTTTCGAAGACTGTAAAATTGTTTTGCTCGCGCTTCAGTGAATTCACGTTTTTTAACATAACAATGTGTCACAGTGGCATGTGGTTTCTTTGCATTGATATCAGATTCTCCTAAATGCAGAAATACGTGATGTCCAACATTCTCAGAGAAATCTTGCTTTATATAAGGTGCTTGCTGTGGCATTTCGTATGCGTAGCTCTCAGAATATTTAAGGTAATGCTGATTCATTCTTAACAAGTAATTATCTTCTCGATCGAAAGCAAACATCCAAAGAGTCCAGTTAGTGTCGGCATCAATAAAAACGATGCGGCTACTATAGGGATGATTATCGACTGTAGGATGCATGAGAACCACGTGTGCTTTACGAACCTCCCATCGAGTTTTATGAGGCACCCACAGATGAGGCCCTCCCGCTTCCGGGTTATCCGGCACATTGATAGTAGCGAGGACAGATTTAGTTCCGAGATATGTCCATGAGTTTTCGTAGACTTTACCCCCAAATCCATTGATGTCTTCTCGAATCATATCCATCCCCATCAGCTCACTGGTGCGCTCTGAAGCGAGTGTCCTTCTAGGCTTGCGTTGCGAAGGCATATACATCCAGCCAGAGTTTTCTCTTTCGTGATCTACGTAAGAAATTGACATGTCTTTGGCCCCAGCCATGTCACGTGGTGATCTAAACTCCATTACTCGTTTTGTTTTGACTTCTTCATACCCTTCAACCAAACAGTGGTCTCCGCGACTGTAGCTAGAGGCTATAGAAGTGAATTCCAATTTGCGATCTAGGCGACCGCCTTCGCCTCGCAGCCAAGTTGTCATGGGCATGACGTAGTCAACCTGACCCGGCCTCCAAAGCATATTCCAAATCACTTTTTGTGCAGCAAACGGGTCGGCACCATCTATGTCTCGAAAAGGAAAGCCACCGCCCTTAAAGTTGACTAAGACGCCTCGATCATCTAAGTGATAGTCATCGTTCATGTGCTGTCCCCAGTCCGGTGGAGCTGGATACACACCAGTCGCAGCAATTTCCATGTCCATCCCATCGAAAATGTAGTACTTCCAAGCAGATTGGGGTATTAAAGCCTCTAGAATGGAGGATCGATCTTCTAACCCAAGGTGGGTTCCCGTCTCAATAGGTTCAAAAGGAATAGGGTTAGTTATCCAGTCATAGAGACGATCATAACTCTGCTCATCGTTAGCCCAAGAAAAATGCGTAAACACGCAGAGAACTAAAAAGAATAAAATTTTTAGTACGCCAGACATAAGTAATTCCTCAAACTTAGGGGTTATGACCAAAATTGAAGTTTTTCACAACTGATAAATTGTTACCTAAATATCTTACTTTAATTGCATATAAATTTAAATCGGGTATAAAACAGCTACTCAGAAATGACAAATGGCGTGTTTCAATATTCGCGTATAATTTAACAAAACACTTATTTTAAACTTGCGAATGACTTAAGGAAGAGGATAATTAGCTTTTATGACTATCCAACAAAGCTGCAAAGACGATTCTGACCCTACTTCTGTATCGTGTGAGGAAGCTATAGTTCGAATTCTCGAGAGCATGAGTTCCTTGACCCAAACTGAAATGGTGCCTATTCGGTACAGTCTAGGCCGCATAACTTCCTCTGACATTATAGCCGCTGCCAACGTACCACCTCACAAAAACTCCGCCATGGATGGGTACGCTTTCCGTCAGGAAGAACTACAAGGCCTCAATGAGCCTGTAATCAACATAATTGGCACCGCCTTTGCTGGTAAAGCTTTTACTCAGTCTATAGAAAAAAACGAAGCGGTCCGAATAATGACTGGCGCTGTAATCCCTGAAAATGCTGATACAATCGTCATCCAAGAGCACGTCAAAACTGATGGGAATGATCTCCAGATCCTAAAAATGCCTAACTTTGGAGAAAATATTCGCGCTGCTGGAGAGGATGTTCGCGTAGGCGAAATTATTTTAAAATCCGGCCACAAGGTCACACCCGCTGATTTAGGGTTGATTGCATCTCTAGGGATAGCCGAGGTGCAAGTATTTCAAAAACCAAGAGTAGCTTATTTTTCTACAGGTGATGAACTGAAGTCGCTAGGAACTACTTTGGAACTCGGTGAAATTTACGACAGCAACCGATACACGCTGTATGGAATGCTCCAACACTTAGGAGTCGAGATTATAGACATGGGTGTTGTGAAAGACACTTATGATGGCATAGAGACTGCGTTACTTGATGCTGCCAAATCTGCTGACATGGTAATAACCTCAGGAGGCGTCTCAGTTGGAGACGCGGACTTTATCAAAGAAGCTTTGGGTAACGTGGGCCAGGTTAAATTTTGGAAAATCGCTATGAAGCCTGGCCGCCCTCTCGCCTTTGGGAAAATAGGAAAGGCTCATTTTTTCGGCCTACCTGGCAATCCCGTATCTGTCATGGTCGGTTTCCACCAATTTGTAACTCCGGCATTAGAAAAAATTTCAGGTGCTAAAACCAACAGGAATATAATTCTACAAGCCGCAGTCACAAAACCTCTGAGAAAGAAGCCAGGAAGAGCTGAATATCAGAGAGGTATTTTGGCTCAAGAAGATGATGGGTCTTTAACGGTGCAACCAACAGGAGACCAAGGATCAGGGATATTGAAATCTATGTCACAAGCCAACTGTTTTATTTATCTGCCTATTGATGCCTCAGATGTTCACGTAGACGAAGCAGTGAGAGTAATTCCTTTTAACAGCGCCATTTAGCCAAGTGGCAATTTCACAGCTTTATGTCCATCCCGTCTTGAGCAACTTCCCAATCTGCGTCACTAACAATTTGTCTTTCCATAGAGTCAGAAGCAAGAATCGGGTTCGTCGTATTAATGTGAATGAAGATCTTGCGTTTTACATTTAATGAGGCAAAAGATTGTAAAGTCCCTTTTTTTCCAGAAACGCTCATGTGCCCCATTCTTCCCCCCGTTTTCACCCCCACCTGCTCTTTAATCATTTCATCGTCCACCCATAAAGTGCCATCAAAAAACACCAGTTCTGCATTTTCAAGCCGGTCTGCGAGTGCAGGAGTCATTTGTGCACAGGCCGGAACGTAGAAAAACTTCGATCCGTCACGAGACATTATTTCGAGAGCTATCGTGTCTTCATCAATGGTTCCAAAATTATCTCCCGCTGTTTTATCTTCCAACCACAACGCAACTTTTCCAGGAACGGAAAATGGAGTAATAATCAGGCCTATTTCGGTCCCATCGAAAGCAGACAGGTCGCAACGATCTTCTAGCGTTAAAGTTTTTCTAGCTACAAATTTTGGGTTCAAGACGTTAAAAATAGTGTTGTCTTTTAAAACAGACAGAACTCTATCTGTCCCATATAGATTTAGAGGTTGAGACTCACGCAAATTTAGAAGACCGGCAACGTGATCGACATCAGCATTAGTTAAGACAATCGATTTAATGGGACTGTGTCGTAATCCCGTTTTCGGGTGGAGTATTTCATTGTCGTTTATCTGTTGCCTTAAATCCGGAGACGCGTTCAGCAAGACCCAATTCTCGCCATCAGCACTTACGCACAAGGAAGATTGTGTCCTAGCAGGAGCTAGGACATCATTAGCCCGTCCACGTCGACTGTTAGGATGATTGCAATTCCATTGGGGGTAGCCTCCTCCTGCCGCAGATCCTAATACTCGTATTCTCATCAAAACACCTCCAAAAAAAAATTACATCAAAAATCTGCACTGTTGCCGGATGTATTTTCTGTAACCCAACGTTCCCCATCTTCACGTTTTTCTCTCTTCCAGAAAGGAACGTTAGATTTTAAGGATTCCATAATATCTCTACACGCATCAAAGGAATGAGCTCTATGAGCTGACCACACTGCAACTAACACAATAGGGTCACTGGGATAAACCTCACCTATACGATGTACCACAAGAACGTGATCAAGCGACCATCGTTTCTCGGCCCGATCAGCAATTTGCTCTAGTTCCTTAACAGTCATCTGCGGATGGTGTTCTAGGTACATTGACTCCACAGAAGCACCATCATTAAAATCTCTCATGCTCCCTATAAAAATAGAGGACGCTCCAATTTTTTTTCGCCTATCACCTAACTCCATTTCAGCCTGAGATAAAAGCTCAAATGGAAGAAATGGCTCTTTCGACAACCTGACCGGCATGATTAGCCCCCTGTCAAAGGAGGGAAATAAGCGATTTCGTCTCCATCTTTCAAAAGTTGGTCCGGCTCACAATAATCATGGTTGATGGCATAGAGACAACCCACCGGCATCTGAGCATCACCACAAACGTCCTGCCACACTTTAGTGACGTTAAGGTCGCTGCCAAACTCAATATCTATCTCCTTCATACCAACCAAATCAGTTAAACTAGCGAAAAATTTTACTTTAATACTCATACATAACCTCTAACAACACTATAAATTTACTCTATTTAACGCTATTTTAGCCTATCAAACTAAAGGAATCATATTAACGAATGTCAAAATTAACCCACCTAGATGAAGATGGTAGGGCAAAAATGGTTGATGTCGGCGATAAAATCCCGACCAAGAGAACCGCTATTGCAACTGGAAAAATTTCCATGAAACCAGAAACGCTTAATTTAGTCATGTCTGGAACAAACAAAAAAGGTGATGTTTTAGCGGTCGCCCGTGTCGCTGGCATAATGGCCGCAAAAAAAACAGCTGAATTAATTCCTCTGTGCCACCCGTTAAGCACAACGAGAATTGACATTGTTCTGGAGTTAGATAAGAAAAACTCTTCAATAAGTTGTACAGCTTTAGTGGAGACAATCGGTCAGACAGGAGTTGAAATCGAAGCGTTAAACGCAACACAAATTTCCTTATTGACTGTTTACGATATGTGCAAAGCCGCTGATAAAGGGATGGTCATTAGCGAGGTAAAGCTCAAAGAGAAACGGGGAGGAAGATCAGGGTACTGGTCTCGAGACGAAGTCTAAGTAATTTAATGATATCGGGAGAAATGAAGAATTGGTCTCCATCTTCAACTTTATATTTTTTCACGTCAAAAACAAGACATTCAACAGGCCATGGGTCTACCCAACAGAGTCCCAATAGCTAAACCGACTATCACTAGGAATGCCTTGCAAAGGAGAATCGGGTTCCGTTGCGGGATTCCATTCAAGCGCCTCATTGATTTTAATCGCAAGCGCGAAATCCTTAACCGTAACTCCCCCTGCATCGTGATTGGTGATCCGAACCCCCACCCTAGCATATGAAACGCTTAAATCTGGATGATGCCACGCGATTTCAGAAAAATGCCCGATCAAGCCAACTACCATCAAAGTGCTCTTCCACCCTGACGTTTTATACTCGCGCCATAAACCGTTATCTCGAAATTCCCATTTCGGCAACTCCGATAAGAGTCTTTCTCGAATTTCGATAGTATCGCAAAGATTGTCAGTTTTTCTGGTGGCAGGGCTCATAATCGCATGTCCTATTAGTTAGATAGTTACCAGCGTTATATTTCGATAACATTAATTTATAAAATATCCATATAAAGCAGTTTAACCTTTGTTTTAAGCAACAAATCATCAACTAGCAATAGTTGATAAATCTATCACACACAAACACACAAACCCACCAGCCGTATGATAAGCTTGTGCTAGGAAACACAATAAACTGAGGTTTTACCGATTGGGACTGTCTACTATTTACAAACCAGCACGAAGTTCGAAAGAGGCTTGGGCTGTGTCGGAGTTTGAGGCTAAACTCCGTCAAAAAGAAAGGTTTTATCATATAAACCATCCCTATCATGCGCTGATGTCGAAAGGACAAATGAGTGAGGCTGGAATACGTGGCTGGGTCGCAAACCGTTATTATTACCAGAAATCAATCCCGATTAAGGACGCGGCAATACTTTCCAACTGCAATGACAGAGCGGCACGTCGTCTCTGGGTACAGCGCCTAATCGACCACGATGGGAACGAAAATGATGCCGGCGGCATCGATGCATGGCTACAACTAGCGTTGGCGGTAGGGCTCACTCATGAAGAAACATTAGACGAGAGACATGTTCTCCCAGGTGTTAAATTCGCTGTAGACGCATACGTAAATTTTGCTCGATCAGCGACATGGGAAGAAGCTGCGTGCTCTTCTCTGACTGAAATGTTTGCGCCAAAAATACATCAAAGTCGTTTAGACAACTGGCCCGAACATTACCCGTGGATTAAGGCGGACGGCTATGTCTACTTTAAAAAACGGCTCGGCGAGGCTAGACGTGACGTCGAGCATGGACTACGGGTCACCGTGTCCCATTTTGTCGAACGTCATCAACAAGAGTTTGCCTTGAATATTTTACAATTTAAGCTCGACGTTCTTTGGACGATGCTAGATGCCATGTGGATAGCCTACGTCGCAGATATGCCTCCTTACTTTTCATGTGATAGAGAGGTCTAACAACCCTAATGATTAATCAGACTCCCTCCTTATGCTCGATGTACCGTTTTCAATGGGAGGAAGCCCAAGGCAACTATGTATTGCTTTACCCTGAAGGTATGGTGAAACTGAGCCGGACAGCTGGAGAAGTTCTGAAACGAGTTACCGGAGACGCTACAGTCAAGCAGCTTGTCTCTGCCCTACAAAGAGACTTTCCTGAATCAGATCTCGAAAATGACGTCATTAAATTTCTAACAGAGGCAAAACAAAATGGCTGGATCTCTTTCTAATATCGCTGGCAAACCACTTTGGTTGCTGGCCGAACTTACTTACAAATGCCCTCTCCAATGCCCTTACTGCTCTAATCCGTTGGAAATCAGCAAATATAGCAACGAACTAACAACAGACGATTGGTTTCGTGTCTTGCGAGAAGCACGAGCTTTAGGAGCTATGCAGCTGGGTTTGTCAGGGGGCGAACCTCTTGTGCGGACAGATCTTGAAGAAATAATCACAGAAGCGCACAGGTTGGGCTACTACAGCAACCTCATTACTTCCGGCGTGGGAATGGATGCTGAGCGAGTAGCTCGATTCAAAACTGCAGGACTAGACCATATTCAGATAAGTTTCCAAGCTAGCGACAAAGAACTAAATGACTTCCTCGGAGGAACGAGTAGTTTCGCGCATAAGTTAGAAATGGCGCGGGCCGTTAAGGACCAAGGCTATCCCATGGTTTTAAACATCGTCCTGCATCAGAAAAATATCGAACAGTTAGACGATATCATTAAAATGTCCATCGAATTAAAAGCGGACTTTGTAGAGCTCGCCAGCACACAATATTACGGCTGGTCTAGATTGAATGTAGGGCATCTTCTACCGACAAAAGAACAAGTAATGAAAGCCGAAAGCATCGCAAAGCATTATCAAACTGAAATGAAAGACAAAATGAAAATACTTTACGTAGTCCCAGATTATTATGAAAAACGCCCTAAAGCTTGCATGAATGGGTGGGGTTCTATATTTCTGACAATAGCACCAGATGGAAGAGCTCTTCCTTGCCACGCCGCAGCAACCTTACCCGACATAGAGTTTCCAAATGTAAAAAACAATTCCATAAAGAGCATTTGGACTGATTCTTATGCGTTCAACAAGTTTAGAGGGTTCGAATGGATGGAGGAACCTTGTCGCTCGTGCCCCGAAAAAGAAAAAGATTTTGGAGGTTGCCGCTGTCAAGCTTATATGATGACCGGTGATGCGGCTGCAGCCGACCCTGTATGTGATAAATCTTCGCACCACGAGGCCCTTCAGGCGGATGTCGCATCAATTGCAAAAACTTCTAGCCATAAAAATGAGCCTTTAATTTTTCGGACTATGAGAAATTCGAAAAAATATCAAACGGATAAGATATTTAGCCCACAGCAAAACTAGTATTAACCGCCTGAAGATTGGCCGGCACATTGTGAACTCGAAATATTTGGATTCCAGCAGCCACACCTAAGGCAGTAGTGGCACATGTCGCGCTATCGAGATCCGCAGGTATTAACTCCTCACAGAGACCACTCAAGAATTTTTTTCTACTTGTTCCAAGTACCACAGGCAAACCCATTTCAACAAAAGCATTTAGCTTCCTAAGAATCAGTAAATTGTGTTCGAGAGTCTTTCCAAACCCAATTCCAGGATCGACTGCAATCTTCTCTCTGGCAATCCCGCAAGAAATAGCTTTCTTGACTCTTTCGAGCAAAGCATTTTTGACTTCACTTACAACATCTCCGTAGATCGGGCTTGACTGCATCGTGCTCGGTAGCCCCTTCATGTGCATTAAAATTATTGAGGCACCAGTGCTGGCAACAAGTGGAAACATCGCTGGGTCACTGCCCGCAGATACATCATTTACAATGCAAGCGCCAGCCTCTATGGCTTTTTCTGCAACTTCCGCACTGCGCGTATCAATACTAATAAATCTATCTTGAGCCATACGTCTGCTGATTTGAGAAAGTGAGAAAATTGCTCTATCCAGCTGTTCAAAAGCAGTGACGCTAGCTGCCCCTGGTCGAGTAGACTCAGCCCCTACATCCAGTATGCTTGCTCCTCTTTGAAATACACTTAATCCTTCAGAAATTGCATCTTCAGCATTGAGGAAACGTCCTCCATCCGAAAAGCTATCAGGGGTGATATTCAATATTCCCATCAGCAGCGGCTTTCTTATTCCGACGAAAGGGAAACTATCCATAATCCTCCTCATTACATTCCTACTAAGAAGAAAGCTCAACAGCCATCTCATCAGATGCCTTGATGAGTGCACAAATCATATCTTTTTCACTAGACAAATGTCCTGCAGAATGGAGAAACGTTATTGCTGAATTTGGGATTGCTTTATGCAGCAACCATGCCGACTCCGGCAAACACGTTAAATCCCTGGCTCCATGAACAATTTTACAAGGAACTTTTGGGAGCTTATCGACATTTTCAAGCAATTGATTTTCTGTCATAAAATAGGTATGTTTCGCATAGTGAAACTCAATCTTTGCCTTAACAAGAGCTGACTCTATATTCACGTTATGAGGTTCTCCAGTGCTTATCCCATCTATCGAAAACATAACTACTGCACCCGACCAAGCATCCCAAGCTCTGGCAGCTGACTCCATACGGCCTTGGTTGCCAGAAACAATAGCGTTATAGAGAAAGTCAGGAATATTGGACGCATCATGAACATTGAGAGACGAAATAAATCTATCCCATTGAACTGGTAAGAAACGATTAGCTCCGCTTTGAAAAAACCAATCAACATCTTTCTTCCTAGCCAAAAAAGAACCTCGAAAAATCATACCCGAAACACTGGTGGGGAAAGCTTCAGCATAAGCTAGTGCTAAAGCCACGCCCCACGAGCCCGCAAACAAAACAAATTTGTTTACGCCATACCGATTTCTTATCAATTCTAAGTCTTTAATTAAGTGATTTGTGCTGTTGCTTTCTATCCCACCATAGGGAGTAGATCGACCTGAGCCCCGCTGATCGACTAAGAAGACATGATACAGTTCAGGGTCAAAAAATTGCCGATGATCACTCTTGCAACCGCCGCCAGGTCCACCATGGAGAAAAATAACAGGAATACCGTTTTCATTACCGCATCTTTCTACATAAAGGTGGTGTCCGTCACCAACAGCCACCAATTCGTGCGAATAGGGTTCAATAGTGGGATACAGACCTTTATGATACTTGTCTTTCATAATAATATTTTCAGCTAGTTACCCGAATTACCCCCCCCCTTTTTGAAAGCCTTCGTGAAAAGTCTGCATATAGGTCTCGACATAAGATCGATTCGTATTATCGAAGGTTAATTGTATGTCAATGATAGGAAACTTGAGAAATCCTAATGTTCGAGTTTTCTCTTTAGACAAAACGATATTGACCTGCTCTCCACTTCTCCAGTGACTGGTAGCTCCATCCGATCGAAGAATCGTATGTGCTTCAGGAAAGAGTTTTGGATACACCCTGAAGAAATCAGAATAACTAAGCCCCATATCAGGGCAAGAGACGACAGTGCTTTTAATCCGTTTTATATTTTTCATTCAGCAACAACAATGCTTTAACAACGAAAAGTCCTATTGATGATCACGGGCCACCACTATCCCCCTGCAACTGGTGGCCAGACAGCTAAAACGTCCTTGTCGCTTAGAAAAGTATTCAGTCTCTCTTCCGGGGCGATAAAAAACCCATTCACCAACACAAGATGTGCTGACTCCAATGGAACATTATATTCGTCAAGCAAACTGTTTATCGAACGATCAATAGGGACAGTTATGTCTATCTGGTTTTTTTGGGCCTGTTTCGGAAGATACTTGGCTAACGATGCATATAGTTTAAATGTCACTGTTATCGTCAGGCTCATTTTATTTTTGGACCCAAATTATTAAACAACAAAGCATATTATACAATGTAGCCCGAGCTGGCTATTTCATTACACCTGCATTGAAACCTATAGCTTGGGTCGCTCCCAGGTATGCCTCCATGATTCGAGCTGGATCCTTTATTAGCCTCTCCTTCCAAACTCCAAGTTTTATCTTGCTTTGAATCAAGCCGCGAAGTACCCCAACGTGCTGGGTTAAACCTAGACTAGTGGCTCCAACCAAAATGTCATCTTGAAATTGAAGGTTAATATACTTGAATCGTTCTTTATTCAGCAACTCAGCTGAATCCCCTCCCGCCACACCCATCCATAAGCCGAAGGAACTAGAAACAAGCCCTAGCGTATCGAGCACATTCATGTTCACTGAACCTTGATGAGTTGCCTGGTTCAGACCAGCCATATTTTTGGCGGCAAGTGCCCCGTGTTCTACCGCCGTCGGCTGGATTGCTTGAACAGACATCTCTCCCGTAGAAAAATCATAGCCTTGCGCAACATCTCCGGCGGCAAAAATATTCTCATCACTAGTTCTCATTCCCCTATCGACGAGGATCCCGTCCTCAATCTTTACATCAGTCGTGTCAAGTGCGCTCGTGTTGGGTTTTACACCCGTCGCGGAGACTACCATATCAACAGCTAGCTTATGGCCTGTGCTCAATTCGACTAACAAAGGTGCACCATTTTGGGATATAGAATTAACTCTTGTAGAAGTATGCACGTCTACACCTTTATGCTGACACCAATCCTTTATCATCGTACCAGCAATATCGTTCATCATTCTAGGCACCATACGGTCTTCCATTTCAACTACCGTTAAATCAGCACCGCTCTTTGCGAGTGCTTCAAGAATAATACATCCTATGAATCCTGCACCCATCAGCACTACTTTTGAGCCTGACTTGGCAATGCGCGCTATGTGTCTCGCATCTTCCAAAGTCCAGCAGCTTGTCACTCCTGACAAATCAATCCCTGGTATAGGAGGCGCCAAAGGAGTAGAGCCTGTCGCAATAAGTAGCCTGTCATAATTAACTTTTGTGTCGCCTTGCAGCCCTACGGTTTTATCCGTTTGATTGACTGACATTACCTTACCTTGAACGATAGAGATCCCATGCTTTTTGTAGTGATCATCGTCTTTGCGTAAAAGGGTGCCGCGCTCATCAATTTGATTAATAAGTAAGTAAGGGATCGCCATCCTCGAGTAGGGCATTTCAGGCTCATCACCTATAATGGTTACAACACCACTAGGATCGATTTTGCGGAGAGTTTCAGCGGCTGTGACCCCAGCGGGTCCCGCTCCAATTATTACATATTGCACTTTGGTTTAGCTCCCGTTATGTAACACTCTATAAAATTAAAGGCCTAAACGACCCCTGGTTTCATTAGTAGGAACACCTTCCTCAGACCAACCACGCAGCGCGTAGTACTCAGGCAGCATCTCGTGCAATCGATTTACGGAACCTTTAGCAGGACCGGTCTTTGCCGCGTCTTTAAGAAGTCTCTCAGGAAGCGTGTCATCTGCTTTGGTAAGGCCAGCATCAAGATTAAATTGTCTTTCCAAGTTCCATATTCTTTCGCCAGCTTCCAACATTGAAGCGGCGTTCCATCCCCCTTCACAAGCGGCATCAAATTGGGGTGCAATATCTTCCAAAGTCCAAGCGAATGTAGTAAATGTACACAGTCCAGTCGAGTCAACTGCCGCCGTGGCGTCTTGAAATGCCTTCACAAGCTCTGGCTTCCCCTCAGTCGTCAGAGGATCGGTCTTCACAGGTACACCCATGATTTCAGACGACACTGTATAACCTCGTAAATGACACGCCCCCCGATTTGACGTCGCATAACCAAGCCCCATTCCCTGTATCGCCCGCGGATCATACGCTGGAAATTCTTGCCCTTTAACCGTCATTGAAAGCTCCGGATGTCCATATTTCTCACATAACCTTTTAGAACCCATGGCCAGATCTTTTCCAAAGCCTTCCCCTGTCGCTACTAACTCTGCCGCTTTCGTAAGTGCCTCAGCGGATCCAAAAGACATGTCGAGACCTCCTGTTGTCTCTAGAGTGATCGCTCCCATTTCAAAGAGCTCCATTGCGGCAGACACGGTGGCTCCAAAAGAGATAGGATCATACCCGTCCTCATTACATAGAAAATTGGCATACGTTAGAGCATCTAGATCGTCAATACCTACATTGGAGCCCAGCGCCCAGGCCGATTCGTATTCGAGCCCACCAGAGGCTCCAATATACTCCGGTTTATTCTCAATACTGTAGTGCTGTGGATCGATTGTGGAGATCCGACCGCAGGCAATAGTACAGCCAAAGCACGCTGCATTGGTAACCAAATTAGGTTTTCCGTCACTTTCTCGTGGCTCAGCCATAGCCTCTCCAGAAATTTTGTGCGCCCCTTCAAACTGAACCTCTTTCATGTTCCTAGTAGGCATGGCCCCTACCTCGTTGATAACGTTCATCAGCACTTGAGTGCCCATCGTTGGCAAACCTTCTCCTGTTACCGCATTGTCAGCGAGTGTCTTTTTCCCTTCGCTAGTAGCTTTAAAAAAAGCCTTAGGATCTCTTATGTTCCCTACCCCAATCGTTCCTCTTATAACTACTGCTTTCAGATGTTTGGAAGCCATGACCGTGCCTACCCCAGATCGTCCAGCCGCTCTATGACGATCATTCACAATAGATGCATACAGACAACCGCTTTCAGCGGACCTGCCTATACACGCGATCTTGATCAATGGGTCTTGAAATTTCTCGTGCAGAATTTCATCAGTCGCCCATACCGATTTCCCCCATAAATCATCTGCGGGAAGTAATTGAGCTTCTTCGTTTTCCAGATATAAGAAAACCGGAACTTTCGACTTCCCTTCAAAAATGATCATGTCCCAGCCCGCCATCTTCATCTCAGCCCCGATGAACCCCCCAGAATTAGAGCATGCGATTGCGCCGGTCAACGGACTTTTAGTGATGACTGAATAGCGGCCGCCGGTAGAGGCCATAGTCCCTGTTAGAGGTCCTGTTGCCATTATTAATTTGTTATCTGGAGACAAGGCATCAGCTTTAGGATCAATTTCTTCTGCAAGATATTTACTAGCTAGCCCACGTTGGCCTATGAAAAGGTGGGCCCACTCCATATTTAAAGGCTCAGCTTCACACGTACCTTTTGTTAAATTAACTCTAAGAATTTTGCGTTGCCAAGACATTGATGTTAACTCCCGCTTTCGTCGATTAATTTTTAGAAATAGATTGTGCAGCATGAGAACGCATTCTCTCAAGCCCCGTGTGATCAGAATCTACATAGGTGATCGCTTGTGTCGGACAGGCTGTCACGCATGCCGGGTCCCCTCCGCACAAGTCGCACTTAATCACTTTGCCGCTATCTGCATTATAGTTAACCGTACCGAAAGGACAGGCTATCGTGCAGACCTTACAGCCCACACAAACGTCTTCAATAACTTCTTTCGCCCCTGTCGCTTCATTAACGACAATAGCCTCCACAGGACAAGCATGTAAGCACCAGGCCTCAGCACATTGCGTACAGGTGTATGGTGCAAATCGGCCCTCGTGATGGAAATTAAATACTTTAATACGCGATTTAGAGGGGTTGAAGACGCCTTCATTCTCGTACGAACAAGCCATTTCACACTGTAAGCAGCCAGTACATTTCTCAGGTTCTAGTTGGAGCGCTTTTAACATGTGTACACTTCCCCTTGGATACGCTTAGTCTTAATAGTATTCATGCCACCTAGACACTCAGTCGTGCCGCGAATAAACTGTTAACAGTTGTTGCGATTTATGTCCACCAAGCGCCTGTCATATATAAAACAAGATTAACTGGAATTAGCTTGAAATGCTATAACCCTAAAATAGATTGCAAATAATTTTCATTCTCGTCTAATGGTGGAAGACGTTTCCCGTAAACAAACAATTAAGGACCCAGTCTCAATACGATAAAAGTTAATCAAATAGAGAGCCATTGAATATGTCCCTTAATTTTTTCCAAATTTCCAAGTCTCTGCCTTTTTTCACTTTAATGTTACTGAGCACCTTTGCTTATCCAAAAGATGTGTCATTATATTTTTACGGGGATGACGATTCGGACGAATGGCACGGGGCTATTCAAGGACTAAAAGAAGCTAATGCTCAAGGGAAATTCTTAAAATTACAATACGCACTCATAGCAAAAAAAAATCTTAGCGAAGTGAAAACCTATCAACCCTACGCGGTTATCTCTTCGCTCCCTCCCAACGACCTTTCTCAGGCTTTGCGTGCGAACCCTGAAATACCTTTCTTTAATTTGCGGATTATGTCGAATGACGCTGTAACAACATGCGCACCGAACCTGTTCCATATAAGGCCTCATCATTCCGCGCTGGCCGCAGCAGAAACTGCATGGAATCTTAATAAAACAATGGTTGCTAAAGCGGTTTTATGGCATCACACTTTGAAAAAATATGCTGCCGCGCAATTAAACAAACGTTTTGAAAAAAACGCTAATCGTAAAATGAATCCTGCATCTTGGGCTGGTTGGGCTTCAGTCAAGCTTTTTTCTGATGTGTTGGCGCGCAATGTCCCGACATCAGAGACAACCTCTCTCAGTTTCTTGAAAAATAACCTGGCTTTCGATGGGCAAAAAGGAAAGAATATGTTTTTTAATGAGCTCAACTATTTAGAGCAACCTTTATTATTCATTTATGCTGAAAAGATTATCGGTGAAGTGACCACTAGTCGGATACTACCCATTGGGAGCAGAACACCTCCTTGTAAATAAAAAAATCATTTAAACTAAACCACAAGTTAACAATAGCGCGGAGCACAAAAACATGAAGCTAATACTCACCATAGCTACGTTACTTATAACGGTAGACGTCATGGGGGCGACAAATAGAGCATTCGTATCAAACGAAAAAGACGACACTGTTTCAGTGATCGATATCTTAACCAACAGAGTTATCAAGACAGTGCAGGTTGGAAAACGACCTCGCGGGGTAGGTATCTCGCCTGATGGAAGTGAGCTTTACGTTGCTATCAGCGCCGATAATGCTATCGCAGTCTTGGACCCTGTGAGTATGAAAGTTATTCGGACATTTGAATGCGGTGATGACCCCGAAACATTTGCTATACATTCGAACGGCAATTTGTACATATCAAATGAAGAAGACGCGATGGCTTCAGTATACAATCCAAGAACTGGAACTCTACTGGCCACTATAGACGTTGGAATTGAACCTGAAGGAGTGGCAGTAGCGCCTGATGGGTCTAGAGTTGCCGTAACGAGCGAATCAACCAATCTCGTTCATATCATCGGTGTTCCTGAGCATACGATACAAAACAATGTGCTTGTAGGCGCGCGGCCACGATCCGTAGTTTTCAGCAATGATAGCCGATATATTTACGTAACTGCTGAAATTAGCGGAGAGGTCAAGAAGATAGCTGCGGACACTGGCAATATCATACAAAAGACTTTTCTTCCCGATGAAAAAGCGAAGCCGAAAGATGTCTTGCTGAGTAAAGACGGGAAGAAACTCTATGTCGCAGGGGGTCGCGCTAACAAAATATTCATTCTCGACGCACAAACTCTCGAACACCTCAACAATGTGGCGGTAGGAAAAAGAGTTTGGGGGCTTGCACTCAGCAGGGATGGGTTGACTTTATACACAACGGATGGCCTAGACCATCAAGTTTCTGTAATTGATACCAGTTCAGAAAAGGTAAAAACAGTCGTCAAGGTAGGTAATTTCCCTTGGGGCATAGCCATTGATGACTAACTACCCCCTCAAAATTGCAAGGATCTACCTTTTGCCTTCGGTTTCATTAAAAGTTTTATTCTGCTCTTCTGTTGAGGGCGATTGGTAGAGTACTTTCCACTCCTCGTATGGCATACCATAAATTTCCTCACGAGCAGTGTCATAATCCATCTTTACTGAGCGTTTCTCTGCCTCAGATCGGTACCACTTCGAAAGACAATTTCGGCAAAATCCAGCCAAGTTCATCAAATCAATATTTTGCACATCAGGATGCTCACGCAGATAATTTCTTAAGTAACGGAAAGTGGCGGCTTCTATTTCGGTTTTTTCTTGTTTATCCATCGGCATCGTCTCCTGTAATTCCAGTTCCCTAAATAACTTTTTTATGGCTTGACATTTCCTAAGCTCGTCGGCTAGGAAGGTATCTTTAACGCAATTTTACTAGAGTTGGCAAATCTTTGACACTTTATGCTCATAAGCTGTTGATCCTGTGTTAATTTAGTGCTTAAATACTAGCATGTTCACAGGCAGGCTATCTGAACTTGCCGACTGATTCTAATTTTTAGGTGGAGAAATAAACATGGCGTGGGAAGCACCAACTTATCAAGATATACGTTTAGGCTTTGAAGTGACAATGTACATCAATAATCGTTAATTCTGTCTAACTATAAAAAAGGGGCATCAGTCCCTTTTTTATTGCGTGCGATTCCTATTCCTACCATGGGCTTATTCGACGCAAAACAGCTATCCCCTCTCGAGAAAAATGAGTAGCAGCTCCTAAGACATGTGCAAAGATTAACAATAGCAATAAAGTCGAAGTGAAGTGATGCAAACTCGTGAAAAACTCATTAACAGAAATATTTTTACTGGCCCAGGAAGGCAACATTAGTCCAAACAATTTTGTACTGTAGCCACTAAAAGACGCAGACAAATATCCAGTCATTGGCTGAATGAAAAGTAAAACATAAAAACTAAAATGAACCTTGCTGGCGATCCATTGCTGCCATGGCCTCACAGTATCCAAATAGGGTGGTGGAGCATGCCGACACCTCCACCAAAGCCTAAACAGCATCAACAGAAAAAGGCTGAGTCCCAGAGACTTGTGTAAAGCAAAAAAGTATCCGCGCTCAGCGCCCCTGGGTAAGTCGGTCATAAACCAACCAATGCAAAAAAGCGCGGAAACTAAGCCAACTGTAAGCCAGTGCAATGCCGCAGCTGTCTTAGTATAATTGTGTACCCTATCTACCGTCATAATATTGTTCCACCGCATTTTATGGCCATTTAGTGGGGGTGATTGAAAAAAAGCATGCACACGAGCCTATCATTTCACTTGCAGAAAATTATATTATTATATTGATGAGCTTTATCCTATTTATTAATGCATCTTTGACCATCGTACTCTGGACCTCGTTGTCGTTTTTTCTGACCGTACCAAACATAGTGTACGGCGCTGATCAGTACCGCGTTGAAATCAACAAGACTCGACGGATATTGACGGTATCAAACAATACCAACAGAATTGTGAAGCAATTTGATGTAGCTCTGGGCCGGGGGGGATCAGGCCATAAAAAATCTCAGGGAGATGGAGTGACACCTATCGGTTCATATACTGTAGTGGGGTTCAACAAAGAAAGTGATTTTCATTATTTCATCAGACTGAATTACCCCAATAATGATGATGCACTTGCAGCTTATCGCCAACAATCGATTACTTTTAATCAATTTCAAGAAATATTAAATGCTAATACCTCACAAGAAGTCCCGCCTCAGAACACCTACCTTGGAGGAGCTATTGGGCTACATGGAATAGGGAATGAAACCGAAGAAAAACTCCTCATGCATAGTAAATTAGACTGGACGCAAGGTTGCATAGCGTTAAAAAATAGCGAGATTGAACAGCTCAAGCCTTTTCTTACATTGGGAGTCCATGTTGTAATAAAAGAATAGCCACACCATCACCAGCGCAGGGAGCCATTCATGGTGAATATTTCTTATAACAACCATCACTTATTTCTGATGTGGTTGATTGCCATAGGGGTGATTTTATTTCTTGTGGTTCTTGCTTTCGACGAAGGGTATCTTTTTGTAGCGTTCAAAAGCGATCAAAGCCATATTACAAAAATAATAGCTAGTATATTTTTACTAGGTTCTGTCCATTGCGGATTGCGACTAAAGCTGCTGTGCGTGGAATTGGGATCAATTGATGCTTTAGAAGAAAAAACTCTACTTCTAACTTGTAATGTTCGAAAAAATACTCAAAATTTTGCTACTGCCACAAAAGGTATTGCCGCTAACTACCTGAGTAAAGTGTCTCGTTGTGCAACCAGTGAAAATAACACGGCCACTATTAACTCAGCAACAGAAGTGCTAATAGCTCAAGCCAAGAAGGGTCATGAACCAGCCTGGTTTATGGTCGACCTTCTTATCAAACTTGGTTTGTTGGGGACGATCATTGGGTTCATTTTAATGCTAGGTACGGTAAGCCAAGCCGATACACTCGATATTCAGACGATGCAAGCGGTGCTCAAAGACATGAGCGGTGGTATGGGCACCGCGTTGTATACTACTTTGCTAGGTTTATCGACCAGCGTTCTGCTTTCTGGACAATACCTTTTAATGGATAAGTGTGCTGACAGCTTAATAGAGCGGCTATTAAACATTACTAGCCTGATATCAAATAAATAGTAAGTATCAAAGCCAGTGGCATTCAACAACACATGGAAGACAAGGCGCGGATACAGTGATCCCTTCACTGACCTTTTGTTCAACGCTTTACTTGGGTTTACTTACTTATTCCTTATAGCTGTAATGTTTATGAACCCTGATGCCAAGAATGGCATCATAGAGGCAAAGGCTGAATATATAATTGCGTTAAATTGGCCTGACAACGACCCTAATGACATTGATCTTTGGGTAGAAGACCCTGCTGGAAATATCATATGGTTTAAAAACAGAGAGGCTGGCTTAATGCACTTAGACAGAGATGATAGAGGAAGTATCAATGATCTCGTGAAGTTCAATGAGCGACAAGTTAGCAACCCTTTAAACCAAGAATTAATGACCATAAGAGGAATAGTCCCGGGTGAGTATGTAGTAAACCTTCATTATTACGAGTCAGCTTCAAACATGCCAGTTGATGCTACGGTCAAAGTCTCTCGTGTCAATCCTGCCCTTGAAGTAGTTTATTATGGGACAACAACGCTTGAAGAAAAAGGTGTGGAAAAAACTGCTTTGCGTTTTTATATTTCAAACCAAGGTGATATCGAAAGCATTAACCATATAGAAAAAAGTATTCTGCTTTTATAAGAAATTTTTGGAGCCCGCTCATGACTTTAAGTATTCTTGGCCTCACCTTATCGTACGTCGCAATAGCCGTCTTGCTGCTTATTTTTTTACAAACTACCCCTTTTCACTGGCTTCCAAAAGCAGTAGTGATAGTAATGGTCACCGTCTTCTATTTCGTGGTTTATACTTCATACTCAGGACTTCTTGGGTGGGCTACTGAGAACCGTTTGCCCGATCATTTTAAATACCATTTTTCGTTAGTAGAAGAGCCCTCAAAAACCGATCAACATAGACAAGGGGATATCTTTATTTGGATTACCGCGATTGGGATAGATCGGGACTTGAACAAGCCGCGCGCCTACAAGGTGCCGTACTCTAAAGACACCCACAAAAAGCTAGTACTTGCTCAAAAAAAGGTGCAAGAAGGTGTTGAACAACTAGGCGAAGTAATAAGCGGCAAAAAGGGCGTCGATGCGATCGGGAATACGGTCGCAGGAAACAGCATTATACTAAATTTTTATGATGTGGTTGGGGTAAAAGTCGACCACAAATAAAGTCAGCAAGCATTAGCGCTCAAGTCATAAATAGACAATTCTAAATTAAACATAAAGCCAACTGTTCCGGGAACGGCTAAATAGTCGTTGCTTACACCATATCCGCATACTGCGATAATCTCATCACCATTTTCAATAAGAGGGACAAAAGCTCTTTCCCAGGGCGGAACATTCCATCGTTGAAAAAGTTTCTTTAAATCATGATGGAAGCAGCTGCGTGCCGGTTGAAATTTTTCCCCGCCTTTCCGGAAACGCACTTTGATGTTTTTATTTAAGATTTTCTCAGGGTCTAAAACTTCATGGCCGGCACCTTTTTCGATCCTCAATTCGCCCCACGGCATAGACATAGAAAGCCCAGTCCAAGAAAGCGGAGGACAAGAGGATGTTGGTAGTTCATTCATCAAATAAATACAGTCACGGTACAATCTAACTTCAACTCCTGCCCACCTGACAACGGGACTGCGTTTACGGGTAGAGTTTAAGATATTTAAAATAGCGAGCACATGGCTCTCTCTAGGTACTGGGAAATTAACGCGTTGCATCAACCTTTTAATTAAGAAACCATGCAGTGATTTAGGAAACTGTTTGAAAACTTCGATAGAATAAATGCTTTCAGAAACAGCGCATATCTCAATTTTCGGATCTAAAATTTCGTTCAACCCCTCAACAATCTGCAATTGCCTCAAACCAACACGATATATCCCTTCTAGAGCCGATGGATAGACTTCTTCCAAAGCCGGTAAGGCGCGCTTCCTGATTTTGTTTCGGAGATACCTGTCTGATTCGTTGCTAGAGTCTTCAACCCATTTTAGTTTTTTTTCAACAGCATATTTTTTTATGCTTTCTGCTGAGACATTTAATAAAGGACGAATCAATAGCCCTCGACTAAAATTTCGCACCTCTCGCATGCCTATCAAGCCGTGAGGACCGGATCCCGACATTGCATGATGGAGAATTGTTTCTACTTGATCATTCTTGTGATGAGCAGTCAGCAAACAAACCCCTGTGTTAACAAAGCGCTTCAGAACCTCATAACGAGCGTTCCTAGCCCATTCTTCTTCACTCATATTGGCGCCACGAGCTTCCTCGATCTGGACGATAGTACATTTAAAGTCATAAAGAGCTGCTGTTTTTTTACAGTGTTGTGCCCATTGAGCGCTTGAGGAACTCAATCCATGATCTACGTGAACTAAAGATACTGGGATTTTTATTTTAGACTTTCCAACAAAACACGCAACCAAATCAAGCAGCACAGAACTGTCAAGACCACCGCTATAAGCAACCACTAGATGGGAGCATTGTATATTTTCAAAAAGCGATGAAAGATTAGCGTGCAAAATTTGAAACGTTGAAGGAGTCTTCACTGTATCGGTACCAGAAACAGGTTACTAGCGACTGTCTTTTTCTTGATATCGACCAATTGACGCAATACGTGCTCGACGAGTTAGCACCAGCTCATCTGGGTGCACAGATACAAGCACTTTCAGTTCTTGGGCGATCGCGGATCTCAAGCTGGCAATCGCCGCATCTGGATCACGGTGCGCTCCACCCAACGGTTCATCGATAACACGATCTATTAAACCCAACTTAAACAGAACAGGGGCAGTTATCCCCATTGCTGCTGCTGCATCAGCTGCTTTATCAGCGCTTTTCCACAAAATAGACGCACATCCCTCGGGAGAAATAACAGCGTAGGTCGAGTATTGCATCATCAAAACACGATCAGCGACACCTATAGCAAGCGCTCCCCCCGATCCGCCTTCACCGATAACAGAAGCAATAATCGGTGTTTTCAGCCCAGACATAAGTAACAGATTCCGAGCAATTGCCTCGCTCTGACTGCGTTCTTCCGCTTCAATACCAGGGAAAGCGCCGGGAGTATCGATAAACGTTAAAACAGGTAAACGATGTCTTTCAGCCAGCTCCATTATTCTCAAAGCCTTTCTATATCCTTCAGGCCTTGGCATCCCAAAGTTTCTTTTTAAGTTTTCTTTAGTGCCACGTCCTTTCTGATGACCAATAAAAGCTATTCCCGCCCCGTCGAACTTACCGATACCACTAACGATAGCTGCATCATCGGAAAAGGTTCTATCGCCATGCAATTCATGAAGTTCATCGAGTAGTTTTTCAACGTAATCAAGAGTAAACGGGCGCTTTGGGTGACGGGATAGCTTTGAAATTTGAGACGGATTAAGTTTAGAAAAAATTTGGCTTGTGAGCTGCTCTGAGTGACGACTTAGCCTTTCAATTTCTTCCGAGATATTTAAAAGAGGGTCGTGGCCAATTAATTTAAGTTCATCTATCTTCGCCTCAAGCTCAGCAATTGGCTGCTCAAAATCTAAAAAATCCATATTGACCTGAGGAGGTCCAGCGCTTGTGTTACTCATAATGTTATTTTAGCCGTAAAAACATAAATATAGAACTAATACTCTACATTTACTTTACAGATCCCATGAGTTACACACAATTTATCTAACAGTGTATTGCTTAAGCAAACATTCCATCTTTCAGAGAGATTCAAACGTGCAGTGGCCTCGCTAATCGTATGCTCCACGAACACTGGGATGGAGCCGCTCTCAGCCATGAGAATATCGCCTAGCGCCTCAAGTACCCCATCTGTGTTTATCGCACTCGTCACGGACAAAACCAGAGCACTGGCTAATTCATTCCTAGCCTCATCGACACTCCGGATACCCACCGCCTCGATTCGGAATTCCCCGGAGTATTTGTCTTCCCCGCATGAGGCATCTACTACGACAATGCGATCAAGAGACAGCTTGTCTATATGCTGCTCATAAAGCTCATTGTACACAACGACTTCTGCCCGAGCAGTACCATCATCGAGTAAAAGAACAGCCATCCTACCTCGCCGAGTTTTTATAAGTCTTATAGAGTTGATAAAGCCCGCTATTATTTTAGTTCCAGAAGAGATTGATGCTAGAGCACAGACCGAGATGCTCTCAAACTCCTCTCTGTAACGATTAATAGGGTGCCCGCTTAAATAAAGGCCAAGGGTCTCTTTTTCATATGCCAAAGTTCTTTCTTCTGACCACGCTGGAACATCGGTTTCAGAAACAATTTCTACCAACGAGGAGGCTTCGTTTTCAGCTGAAAGATGAGCAATTCCAAATAAATCATTTTGACCAGTACTCGTGTCTCTGGCGGCTTGATCTGTAGCTTTCAAGACTCGTTCTATATCACCTATGAGTAAATGACGCGGTACATTGAAACTATCAAGTGCTCCCGATTTGACTAGAACCTCCAGTGCTTTTCGGTTTATCCGTTTCGAAGAGTTTCGTTGGCACAGGCCCATTAAATCCTTGTATGGCCCTCGATTAGAACGTTCAGAAATGATGCTGGAAATGATAGTCTCTCCGAGACCTTTGATAGCGCCCAAGCCGTAAAGTATGGTCCTAGAATCACTGACCGTGAATCGAAAAATACAGCTATTAATATTGGGTGAGACAACATCGAGTTGCATCTTCCTAGATTCTTCAATAATTCGCACCACTTTGTCAGTAGAATCCATGTCGGCAGACAAGACTGCCGCCATAAACGCAGCGGCATGGTGGGCTTTCAGCCACGCCGTTTGATAAGCAAGAAGGGCATAGGCCGCTGAATGGGACTTATTGAAACCATAACCCGCAAATTTTTCCATAAGATCAAAAATTACAGTCGAATCTTTTTTGTCAACCCCATTAGCAGCAGAGCCCGCTAAAAAGCTTTCTCTTTGGAAAGCCATTTCTTCGACTTTCTTCTTACCCATAGCCCTGCGTAATAAATCGGCTGCGCCTAACGTATAACCGGCCATGACTCGCGCTATCTCCATAACCTGCTCTTGATAGAGTATCACTCCATTGGTGACATTAAGTATCGGCTCCAGAGCAGAGTTGGTATATTTCACGGAAGCTCGACCATGTTTCCTTTCAATAAAGTCATCAACCATTCCTGATTGCAATGGCCCAGGCCTAAAAAGTGCCACCAGCGCTATTAAATCATCGAATTTATCCGGCTGCAGTCGTCTTATCAGATCTTGCATTCCTTTGGACTCTAACTGGAATACTGCAGTAGTCTCCCCACTTTGGATCAGCTGAAATGTCTCTACATCATTGAGAGGTATCCGAAGAATAGCTATTTGCTCATGTCCTTCTTGCTCCAAAGCCCCATTAATGTCCTTTAGTGCCCAGTCGATAATTGTTAAAGTTCTAAGGCCAAGAAAATCGAACTTAACCAAGCCAATTGCCTCAATATCGTTCATATCAAATTGACTGACGACACTATCACTCCCTTCTTCACAATAAAGCGGCATGAAATCAGTTAAATCGGTAGGCGCGATCACAACCCCTCCTGCATGCCTCCCGGCATTTCTTGCCAGCCCTTCGAGTTTTTGTGCTAGGTCGAATACACTTCTTACATCTTCCTCATTAGCATACCGACGAGATAACACTGGCTCTTCAACAAGTGCTTTTTCCAAAGTCATCTCGAGTTCAAAAGGAATTAGCTTCGCCAATTGATCTATAAACCCGTATGGAAAGCCTAAGATACGGCCCACGTCTCGAAGCACTCCTTTCGCGGCCATCTTCCCGTAGGTAATAATCTGAGAAACCTTCTCTCTGCCGTATCTTTGGGAGACATAATCAATAACTTCGTCCCTTCTTTCCATGCAAAAATCAATATCGAAATCAGGCATAGACACTCGCTCTGGATTGAGGAAGCGTTCGAAAAGCAGATCGTATTCAATGGGATCTAGTTCTGTAATCCCCAAAGCAAATGCCGCCAGCGAACCTGCGCCCGATCCACGTCCTGGCCCAACAGGAATTCCATTCAGCTTTGCCCATTCTATGAAATCACAAACAATCAAAAAATAACCGGAAAATCCCATTTCAATAATGACAGAAAGCTCACTATCGAGTCGTTTGGAATATTGAGCTGTTACTGTCGAATCAGACGCATCGACTGCCACCGCTTTAGTGTCAAACCGACTATTCAGTCCCGCATGAGTTTTTTGCTTCAAAATGTCATTAACATTTTCTCCTTCAGAGACCGGATATTCCGGCAAATGATAGGTATTGAAGTCAAACTCCAGATTACACTGCAACGCTATGCTTACAGAATTAGATACCGCAGACGGGATATCTTTAAAAAGCGCTACCATCTCTTCCTCAGTTCGCAAATGCTGATCTACACTATGAAGCTTTGGTCGACGAGGATCAGCAAGCATTCGTCCTTGT
>Ga0114993_10000106_pt1 | contig 85407 bp, 65 predicted proteins | sample ArcticOcean_MG_C_FD_87042 | JGI IMG/M metagenome (GOLD analysis project Ga0114993, IMG submission 87042) | Marine microbial communities from western Arctic Ocean - ArcticOcean_MG_CB2_150 | ecosystem: Environmental > Aquatic > Marine > Oceanic | place: Arctic Ocean: Canada Basin | collected... | reverse complement strand
CTGCAAGAACACCCGCTCCTCCGAACTGCGGTCTTGATTCTCATCGAACGCGGAGTAGTTGATGGTAGCTCTAGCTCTGAGTTGCAAGGTATCGATGGGTAACCTGTTTGCGGTGCCGTTAGTGATGTGCAGGGGGATTAGCAGGTCGGGCCTGCTACTTTGGTGGCCGTCCCAAGAATCGTTAAGCCCCTCCTCACTGCCATTGCCTAGGCTCTCCCACACATGCACAGTGTGCTCTAGAGGGGCGAAGACTGTCGGAGTGAATCTCAGAAGAACTTCAGTGTCGCCATAATTGGCGAACTCTAGGTCGACGTCCTGCGACTCCCCTGGCCGCAGGAGGTTGATGTTAGCGTCCCTGTGGCTGCCTTGGAAGGTACCGCTGTTCCACTGAGCGGGACTGGCCCACCAGGTTCCGTTGGCCCCGTCTAGGGTAGCTGTGGCACGAGACGCATTGAACCAACCACCGCCTTGGACGAACGGTTCGTAGCCCCTGTCATCGGACGTGGACATCACGAAATCCCTGAACTCTTGTGACCCCGGGTGGTACCCAAGATTAGCCTGCCAAGCCTGTGCTACCAGCGCCATCAGTCCAGCTGCGATGGGAGTGGCGAGGCTGGTCCCTCCCCATGTTCCCCAAGCGGAGTTCGCGTTGCTCCTTTGATTCAGAGGTACATCACCAGTGGCAGACCATCCAACAGAGACGATGTCCGGATCCATCCTCCCAACCACGTTAGGGCCTCGGTTAGACCAAGGTGCGTTCTGCCCCCATGAGTCACTGGAGCGGCTGCTGAAGGCGCCGACAGAGAAGATGCCGTGGGCTGCACCGGGTACCTTGGCGGTACCGAAGCCGTGGCCGCCGTTACCTATGGCCACGGAGTAGGATGCGTTGTCATTGTAGACCCGGGTGAGCCAGTCGAGGTACAGGGAGTAGCCGTCGGCACCGGCCTCGTCTATCGAGGAATAACCGAATGAAAACGAACCGATGTGAGGCTGGTCTCCCTGAGTAATGGTGACGCCGTCGTAGCCCTCAGCGATGAAGCGCCAGCCGTCGAGTGCGTGACCACCTGAGTAGTGGTTGCCTATCGCCGATATGGTAGCGTTCGGTGCCATCCCTAGGACCTTGCCGTCACTAACAATCCCTTGTGCGGCCACCGCGCTGGCGCAAAGCGTCCCGTGGCTTCCCGACTCGATCATGAACAGAGTCAGGTTCCCTGCTCCTGGAATCCGATTTGCGTAGCCGTGCCGTGCCGCGTAGGTGTCTGTGTAGGGCACTCCGTTGGTCCCGTCGGCAACCCAGTAGACCAAGCCCCCTGAGATATCCCACAGGCCATCTCCGTCAGTGTCTAGGCCGGCTGTCTCCTCTCCCGGGCGCATCGGGACGTCATTCGAGAATTGTCCGTCCCGGTTGATGTCAGGGTAAACGGTTTCGTAAAGTCCTGATATCCTGTCGTCCACCACTAAGATGGGTACGTCTCCGCCCGCTTTGTCAATGAGTCTCCAGTCGGGGTGCTCCCCAAGGTGGTAAGCCCCCGATAGCGAAACGTTGACGCCGGTTATGTTGTATCCTGAATCATCTAGAAATCCATCGGTATTGTTGTCGTAATCGATTATCGATGTGTCGGCGTACCAAGTGCCTCTAGCAGGGTAGGCATCGCCGTACACCAGCCAGTAGTACATACTGTTGTGGTCAAACATAAGCGGCCAACCCTCGTAAGGCGACTTAGTGTCTGTAACTCTGGCTTGAGTGCCGTTCAAATCAGGATGTCCGAAGTCTACTCCAGTATCTGCGACGGCGACCACTATGCCCTCTCCGGCATACCCTCTCTCCCATGCGTCGTTGGCACCGTGTATCTCACCGCTGCGGACCGACTCAGGCTCGAATCCCGGAGGAGACTCGAAAGGCATCGTGTCATAGGGTTCGGGTGTATTCTCGGCGTCCAATATAGCGATGACACCAGGGACTCCTGTCAGTTTGTGGAAGATACCCGCGTCCATCCAGAAAGTCCTGTGGTTGACCTGTCCGTCAATCGAGTCGAGTGCAACTAGGGACTCTCCGCTCTTGGCCGGCTTTTGCTCCTCGATGGCGCCGTTGTCATGCTGCCACTGATTGAGCGTAGCCAAAGATCGTGTAATGACCGTCACTCTGACTTGCTCCGCGCCCGAATCGGCTCGCCCCCAGAGACTTGATTCAACCCATGGAGAACCGCTCTGGAAGTCTTGACTATACTCGCTGTTGCCACCATCATCAGCATCTATGATGCTGGGATTACGGGCTTGTAAGATGTCAGCTGAAGCCATGCCAACCGAGAGAGAAGACAGTAGCAGTAGCAGCACTAATGCAGACGCTGTGCGCTGACGCATGTCCCAAGGGCACTCCGAGAACCTTTGATAGTGCCGGCTGGATGTCCCGTCAAATCAAAAGCAAGGACGCGCCAGCATCGGCCCAGAGTCCCGTGGTGTAGTGGTCCATCATACCGGGTTTTGGTCCCGGTGACGGAGGTTCGAATCCTCCCGGGACTACCACTATCCGTCTATTACCCCGGAATCGTCAGCGAGGTCTCTAGTGATATTCTTCTGATGGCCCTCGAGGGTGCCACCCCCGATTTCAAGGAGTTTTGCGTCCCGCCATAGCCTCTCGACGGTGTACTCGCCGACGTAGCCGTAGCCACCCATGACCTGGATGGCCCTGTCTGCGATATTCTTGGCGGCGGACGTCCCGAACAGCTTGACTCCATCCGAATCCAGCCTGTTACCTGCCTTCGAGAGGTCCGTCTTGCGGGCGGTGTCGTAGACATAGGCACGCATCGCCCTATACTCGGCCCAGGACTCGCCAATGTGGCGTTGAATCTGTCCGAACTCGCGAATCTGCTTACCGAAGGCTTCCCTCTCGCTTGCGTACCTATTCATCGCCATCAAACTGCGCCTGGCTATGCCCACTCCCATCGCTGCGAGGCCTAGCCTCTCTAGCTCGAGGTTTCTCATCATGTGAATCATTGATTCTCCTGGCTTGCCGACGACATTTATTGCCGGGACGATGCAGTCGTCGAACACCAACTCGGCGGTGTTGCTGGATCTCATGCCTAGTTTGTCCTCAATCTTCTGACCGACCGAATAACCCGGCATACCCCTCTCTACGATGAAGGTGGTTAGCTCAGCCCGCCCCTTGGAATCGGTTCCAGTGCGAGCGTACAACCAGACCACGTCAGCAGGCGTGCCTTCCTCGTCGATCGAGCCGTTGGTAATCCACATCTTGCGGCCGTTGATTACCCAAGAGCCATCCTCGCGCTGCTTGGCGCCGGTCTGCATGCCGAGGACGTCTGTTCCGTATCCAGGCTCGCTCATCGCCATGCAGCCGATCCACTCACCGCTGCACAGTTTCGGCAATATCCGCTGCTTCTGCTCTTCGCTGCCGTTGTGAGCGAGGTTGTTGGCGATAAGCTGGTCGTGAGCAAGGTATGCTAGACAGAGTCCGGGGTCGGAGTAGGAAATCTCCTCGTTGATGATGGCCACCGCAGTAGCGTCCATTCCTCCACCGCCGTACTCAATAGGAACGGAGATCCCGAGAATCCCCTGCTCACCCAGTCTGCGGAACAGTTTGGAGTTGAACTTCTCATCACGGTCGTGCTCAAGAGCCTGAGGTTCGACCTCGTCGTAGACGAAGCTGCGCACCATCTCACGCAACATCGCGTGCTCCTCAGTGGGATTTGCGATGTCCAGTTCGCGCCATGCCTCTCCCATGGTCTCGCTAAGCGCCGCCTTCGTATGAGTGATTCGCAGAAGCACGCCTACGGCGTGACCCTTCTGCTGTCTCTCGGGAATGGAATTACCTCGCGAATGTGGTCAGCCCCAGACAACCACGCACAGACCCTATCGACGCCGAGACCGAAGCCGCCATGTGGCACGCCCCCGTAGCGGCGGATGTCGATGTAGAACTCGTATGGCTCGCGCGGAGTGCCCTCCTCATCAATGCGCTCGAGAATCTCCTTCTCAGACCAAGTCCGCTCGCCTCCACCCATAATCTCGCCGTATCCCTCAGGAGCGAGTAGGTCATGGCAGAGAACATATTTCTCATCATCTGGGTCGGGACGATGGTAGAACGGCTTGGCTTTCCTTGGATAGTGTGTCAAGAAATGGGGGACGTCGAAATCAGAGGTTAGTATCTTCTCCTTAGAATAATCAAGGTCTTGACCCCATTCAACAACCACTCCCTTACCTTGCAGGGTCTCAATGGCCTCGTCGTACCGCATCCTAGGATATTCGCTATCTGCATAGTTAGCGATTAAATCGAGGTCTCTTCCCAATTCAGTCAGCTCATCTGACCTCTCGTCCAGTAGGGATTTAGCGATGTGTCTGACTACGCCCTCGCCATACTCCATGATCTCAGAGTTACTTGCCCATGCGACCTCCATTTCGGCGTGCCAGAACTCTGTGAGGTGTCGCCTAGTGCGGCTCTTCTCTGCGCGGAAGGAAGGGGCCATGGTATACAGGCGCTCGAGAGCGGGCATCGCCGCCTCAGCATATAGCTGCCAAGATTGAGTTAGGTAGGCCTTACGGCCGAAGTAGGGCACCTCGAACAGGGTACTGCCGCCCTCTACTGCCCCGGCTACGAAGTTCGGTGCTTGGTACTCAATGAAATCTCGATCCCGGAAGTATGAGTGAATGGCTCCGAACACAGTCGAGCGCATCTTCAGCATCGTAGTCATCCGGCCGGTGCGCAGATACAAGTGTCGGTTATCCAGCAGGAACTCGGTCTGACCTCCGTCTGCATCGGCCATGGCAGACTCAGTTATTGGGAAGGGTCGTTCGGGATTCACCGCACCAACGATCTCCCCGGAGCTGACCAGCACCTCATGACCGTGCTCCCTGTCGGTGACTTTGACTATGCCGCTGATGATTACGCTGGACTCTATGAGGGCCGTACGGAGACCTTCGAATGTATCGTCACCGACGTCTTCGCGCTTGACTACGCACTGCACGACGCCAGTCGAATCTCGAATTACTAGGAACCAGATTTTGTTCGAGCCACGAGACCTGTGTATCCAACCCTTCAGTTCGACCTCGGACCCATCGTGATCTCCAGCTCTTACGTCGCCGACCCAGTGCTGCTTGCTCATCGACTCACTTCCTGTCGGCTACCTGCTCGCTCATCAGTTAAGAAACCTCAATTCAAAGGTGGGTTCGGATGGCGAGTCTGACGGGGTTCGAACCCGCGACCGCCCGGTTAAGAGCCGGGTGCTCTACCTGACTAAGCTACAGACCCAGCCCACCGACTTGACGCCACTCTATAACCGCAACGGAAGGTTTGTTCAGTCCAGTCTGCCGCCTTGCTTAACCATAGTCAGCACTTCTGACGGCGTCGCCATCACGACCGCGTCGCACATACCGACGAATAGCCCCACCTCGACGACTCCATCGACCGAAAGAATCAGCTCTTCCAGCTGACTTGGGTTTGTGATGGTAGGGCCGAACTCGCAATCGAGGATGTGGCCGCCGTTATCGGTAACATAGGATGTCTGACCGCCGCGCAGCCTCACCGGCCCGGGGCATATTGAGTCTAATTCATCACGAACCCTCTCCCAGTCTCCGGTACCAACCTCGAGAGGTAAATCGAATCTACCGAGGACAGGCACCTGCTTGCGGTCGTCTGCCACCACAACCATGGCCTTCGATGCAGCGGCTACCCTCTTCTCTTGAGTGAGGGCCCCGCCACCACCCTTGATGAGTTGGAAATCCGGATCGAACTCGTCCGCACCATCTATCGTCAGGTCGATCTCACCGGCCTGCTTGAGTGTGAGTAGTGGGATATCGAGACCCTCTGCCAGATATCTAGTCGCCTCGCTGGTCGGGACTCCTTTGACCTGTAGTCCCTCCTCGGCCATCCTGCGTCCAATCTCCAGTACCGTGTAGCGGACTGTGGAGCCGGTTCCGAGGCCCAGTGTCATACCATTGCTAACGAATGAACAAGCAGCGATTCCGGCCTCACGCTTCAGCGCCTCGACCTTGTCCACTATGCGCGCTGGAAGTGTACTGCGCATCATGGTTTCCACGTATGTTTGTTACTCAAGACTGCGATTCAAGCGACCGAGGGGTTCATGCAAGGCACCTGCGCCCATGGGTGCGAGGGAGCAGGAGGGTTGCTGACAGTGTACGACACTGAGGAAAGTCCCCTCTCCGTGATGCAGGTGGTCCGACGCAAGTCGGAGGCCCGGGAGGGTCGGCTCTGCAACAGAAACGAACCGCGACAGGCGTACTATGAACCCGCAAGGGGGAGGTTTCCTGACCGCGGCTGGAACGAGCATCCCCGCCGGAGCAAGTCCAAGCAGGTCTGCATGGCATCGACAGGACCGGGTAGGACGCATAGTTGAATGCGACCAGCCGAAAGGTGAACAGAAAGGGGCTTATTCCCTGCACCCTCGCCCAACTGTATAGCGGCAGCGTTCGCTATTCGATGACCGCCTCGAGCACAGCCTCTGTAGACAGCACCCCGCTCTGCTCGTAGTCGAGCCAAGATTCTCCTCGGGTGATTCGATGACCGAACTCGTGGTAGGCGACAATCATCGCCGGCAGCAGGATTGAGCTAGTCAACAGAGCTAGAATTAGCAGTAGCATCATCAGCACGAAGAAGTTCTGCAGCCCGGGGATAGCTACGAACAGCCCGGCTGAGAGGCCGGCACAGGTCGTGGCAGTAGTCTCGAATATGGTCTGGCCGGTCCTAGCCACGGACTTTACGATGCCAGCAGGAGTCTCTCCCTCGTCTTTGATTCGATCAACGATGTGGATAGAATCATCCACTCCTATGCCGAAGACAATTGTTCCCACCATGGCGGTGAAGAAGTTGACGTTGACGCCTCCACTGCGCATCAGCAGCGGCTGCCAAACCACCACAACCCCTACTGCAATCATAGTGAATAGAGCCAGCCGGGGGGAACGGAATAGAAAGGTCATGGCGATGAGCAGTATGAACATCGTAGCTATGGTAGTCTCTGACTGAGCCTCGTGGACCCCATCGTTGACGTCAATGGATACCGGCAGCCCCCCAGTCAAGAGCGAGTTGAAGGTCTGCTCCAACCCCAGGCCCTGACAGGTCCAGGCCGAGCCTCCGCATCCTACACCCGTCAGGAAGCTATCTATGGCATCTCGTAGAGAGCCTGCGTCGGCCAGATTGAGATATGGCTGGTTCACGTAAACCAGAGTCTTTGTCTCGCCTGAGCCCTGATCGGCATTCATCAGCATTGAGCGAATCTCTGGAGAGAGGGTGTCGAAAGCCACATTGACCATGTCCTCACGACTGGTCGCAGCGTAGGCCCAGCAATCAGGGCGCAAGGGATTAGTCGACTCGTCCCAACACTCGTCGTGGAGGAGTTCCCAAAGGCTCTCATCATATAATTCCAAATTTCCAATCACGACATCTACATGTATTGATTTCAGAATGGTTACTAAACTGATGGTAGAGGTATTAGCCACTTGATCAATTTTGTTGACTTGCATGATATCTATGGCATCGAGTATAGGGAGGTCTCGAATCGGAGCCGTGCCATTCTGGACCCCCCTCTGAGTAGCGTCTACAATGAACATGTTAGTCTGTCCACCATCGAAGACGTAGCTGTATTCTCTGAGGGTCTCATACGATTCCAGACCTGGTGGAACCTCGTCGGAGGCACCGCTTATTCCCTGTCCGAGTTGTTCCTCAAGAATACGGGCCCCCGAGAAAGTTAGGGCTAAGGTGACTATCAGAACTATGACCGTGGCCTTGACTGGAATCTCTCCTATTGACTCCCATATCTTATCGAAGGCTTTTGAACGGCTCTTTCTGTACCTCAGTAACTGAACTAGCGCGGGGACCATTAGCATCGACAACACGAAGGTCGTCGAGATACCTATTAGGAGCGTTGTTCCGACAGTTCTCATAGGCTCTATCGGAACCAGACTGGGCCACCTGAGTACGCTGAAACCGATGATAGTGGTCAACGCGGATAAGAATATGGCGTGGCCTGTGGTAAGTACTGCCCTGACTGTCGCTGTGAGGCTGATATGAGGATCCCACGGGTCGATATCCTCAGTCTGAAAGCCATCCCTCTGAGCCGACCAAGCCATCTCGAGACGTTCCTCAATCAACTCAATTCTGTTCTCCTCTATCCTGTTGGTCAGATGCAGGGCATAGTCCACTCCCAGCCCGACCAGTATGGGACCAACCGAGATGATCATTGGAGTGAGCATGATGTCGGCGATGACGGTGATGCCGAATGTTATCGCTAGACTCATCAGAATAGGGGCGCCGCAGATAATAATGACCTTGGGATTGCGGTGCAGCAGCAGCATAGTCAGTGAGACTAGGACTATGCTGATGGGGAGCATCTTGTCGACAAGTTCGATGTAGATTGCATCGGAGATGTCATGCACCACCGGAGTCAGTCCGGTAATTGTGATAGCCTTACGGTTGTCAGTCGAGGTGAATTCGTCCATTGTTGAGGTGGGAGTGTCGTATACTCTGTGACACAGTTGGCAATCCGCAGGATTTGATTCCTCGTAAATCAACTGTTGAGAGTGCTTGATGAAGGCCTTGTGGTCCCTCAATATTCCATCTGGATTCTCTTCAGTTGAGCCTTTTGGATTCGGACGAGCTGTGATGTCCGTTTCCGACATATCGAACTTCAGCCCCATGATGACTACTCCAGTATCCCAGATGCCGTCGTTGTTGGTGTCACGAACGAAGTTAGATAGGAGCGGTTCGGCATCCTCGACGAACCTGTCTATTCTCTCCTGTGCTCCAGAACCTTCTGGAATAGAATACCCTTCGTAGGGATTGAGTGATGAGACCGTGCAGTCTTCGTTGTCTCCTGTCGGTAGCGCGTACTTTTCCATCGCGCAGTTGAAGCGGTAGTTGGACGAGTTCGCCTCCTTGATAATCTGCGCAGGGGAGATTACCCAAACGACGCCGTCAATTCCTCCTCTATCCTCCTTGTTGTAGTCGAGTCCAGACTGGTATCCACCTATCCCCCGATTCTGATCGTCCCCCTCTATCCACGAGATCTGTTTCAGTATCTCTATACTGGTGATATTCTCTGTTCCTCTGTGACTAGAATCGTCGACAGCGTTGTCAGTCTGCACATACAGAATGAAAATGTCAGTCGACCACTGCTCCCTAACCTGCTGCAATAGGATAGTGGAGTCGGCACCATCTGGCAGGTATATCTCGACGTCTCCATTGATCTGATGCTCAAACTCCATGGCGTCCCTACCGATTATCGTAGTCACCAGAAGAAGGAGGACTACGATGCTGGCCGGACTTCTGAGTATCGATGAGTAGGTCAACTCGATCGTCCTGCGAGTGGTGGCCTCGGCGGCGTCGCCGACATCATCGATTAGTTGGGCCATGGTGTCCAATCCTTCGCCGACAATACTGCCAGCGAAGCCCTCGCGAGCGCTGTCAAAGGACTCTTTGAGAGGCTTGAGTTTCTCAAAGAAGCCATCCCAAAAAGCGGCCTCGTCATCACGGCCTTCTCCATCTCTGATGGAGTACTTATCCTCCGACTCAACTCGCGCCACGGGATGGAGCCTCCACGGGAGCCAAATGAAGCGTTCGCATCAGCCCCGTGAGGGAAGTGTATTACGGACGGGATTAGGAATTCCGGAACCGATTGACTGTGTTACAGGTTGGTCGCCGTCAGCCAGAGACCATCGAATCCCTGAAAATGGATGAGCCACCCGACGGAGATGCATGGCTAGGAGAAGGAGAGCGGCTGCCCCTAAGGGCAGGGATGACGATATCAGATTGATGGCGGCTCTGGTGACCTTCGGAGTTACTAGCATGATTCTGATGGCAGTAATGCTTCTGGCACCTGTGGTCAAGGTCGGCCCTTCAGAGGGTGAGTTGGCTCCCGATTTCTCAGTCCAGGCTTACAGCGGCGGAGAATGGGGAGATTTTCGTCTGTCTAATTTGTTCAACAAAAGCTGGGCACCGGGTGGAGACGGAAATTGGATAGTGGTGCAGTACATCGATACTGACTGTCCGTACTGCTGGAACGAGGGCGAGTTGATGAGTCAGTTGCACTCGCAATGGAATCAGAAAGTTACCTTCGTTACCGTCGTGGTTGAACTCGGAATCCAGGGTCACGACAGCAGCAGGGGAGAAGTGGAGGCTTTCAGGGACAAGACCCCTTACGAAGGCTGTAAGACTAACTCGAACTGCGCAGACAGGCCCGGAAATCCACACTCGTGGGTCTACATCGACGACCTGAATTCGAGGACGAGTGGAGACTGGGAATTGCCCGGAACGCCATTTGCCGCACTACTACAGCCTGACGGGATAGTGGCTTGGAACCCTCAACAGCCGGGCAACCACCCCGATGGAGAAGAGATGGAAGGCGCTTTGCAGCGCCTGGTGGGTGGTTCTTGATGGCTCTCGATATCCCTCTGATGGTATTCATCGCCGGACTGGCGATTGCCTCGGCCCTCGCCCTGCAAGCTAGGTCGAAGGATGGCGAAGACGGCACTAGGACGATGATCGATTCAGGATTGGTATTCTCAGTAGTCGGACTGATGTCATCAGGTTGGACCTACGCCATCCACAACTCACTGCTTGATTCGGGCGAGAGCAGCATGTGCGCCTCCGAGGGGCTCGTCCAGTGTGGTTCGGTGATTGGTGATCCGGAATGGAATAATCTCTTTGGCATCCCCTGGGGAATCACTGGCCTACTCTCTTTCAGCTTGCTGTTCTTCCTCTTCCTGTCCCTGCGAATGGACATGCATGCGAAGTGGGCAGAGTCATTCACCACCTACTCGTTGCTGGCCGGGCTCGCCGGCCTACCCTTCGTCGTCTTCCTGATTTTCGTTGAATTGACTCAGGTCGAAGGCGCCCCTCACATCTGCCCATTCTGCACGGTCGCTCACTTGTCTCTGATAGGCTTCCTCGCCGCTGCCCACGCACTGCGGGGGCGCAAACAAAGTGGCATGTGGGCCTGATTTACCGACGGCAGCAACCCGATGGACTCAAGACCGACCCTAGGGTCGTGCGGCCATGGAACTGGTTACTGGAGGCGCGGGGTTCATCGGTTCTCACCTAGTTGATTCCCTGGTCGCCAAGGGCAAGCGGGTGCGCGTACTCGACAACTTCAGTAGTGGGCGCGAAGAGTTTCTCTCCCATCACGCTGGCTCAAACATGGTGGAAGTCAGGAAGGGAGATTTGCTCGATTTAGAGTCCGTGAGGTCGGCCATGGAGGGCGTGGACACAGTCCACCACATGGCAGCAAACCCTGACATCAGGTTGGGCACCTCTGTCACCGATACCGACCTCAGACAAGGCACGATAGCGACGTACAATGTACTAGAGTCCATGCGCATGGAGGGAGTGAATAGGATTTCATTCTCTTCGTCCTCGGCAGTGTACGGTGAGGCTTCCCAGATGCCGACGCCCGAGACATATGGTCCAATAAAACCAATTTCACTCTACGGGGCTTCCAAACTTGCCTCGGAAGCCCTGATTACCGCTTGGTGCGGCACCTTTGGCGCCAAGTCATGGATACACAGATTCGCCAACATCGTCGGCCCCAGAGGGACCCACGGCGTCATCTATGACTTCGTGCACAAACTCAAGTCTAACCCTTCCCGATTAGAGGTCCTGGGAGACGGTAAGCAGGAGAAGTCGTACATGTCGGCCGAGGACTGCGTCAGCGCCATGCTGCACCTAATTGACGGCGTCGACGCTGATGTCAACCTGTACAACCTCGGAACTGGAGACACCTGTTCGGTTGGCAGAATCGCAGAGATTGTAGTCGAGGAGAGCGGGCTGGAAGAGGTCTCAATCGAATACACCGGAGGGGATCGTGGCTGGGCTGGCGATGTTCCGAAGACCTCCCTTGATGTCGAGTTTCTGTTCTCCACTGGATTCTCTCCCGGGATGCAGTCGGAGCAGGCCATCAGACATACTGCTCAAGCGCTGATAGATGAGATTGGCCTGTGAGCGCTTGCCCGGCGAGCCTCCTTCATAACCCCGTGGCCCGAGGACTCATTATGAGCAAGCGCTGGTATCAAGACAGCAGGCGCGACGCTTGGAGGAGGATGGCGCGCTCCAAGGGGTATCGCACGCGTTCGGCGTACAAGCTCAAGCAGATCCAAGAGCGCTTCGGTATCATCCGCAAGGGAGATGCGGTGCTCGATGTGGGATGCCATCCAGGAGGATGGACTCAGGTAGCCGTCGAAGAGGCCGGGGAGGAAGGGCTGGTAATAGGAGTGGACTTGCTGGCGACATCTCCGGTCGACGGTGCTAGCATCATCATCGGCAACATCACTGAGGAGGATACGATTGCACGAATAAAACAGACTCTGGATGAGCGTAAACTAAACGTCGTGGTTAGTGACATCTCCCCCAATCTGACTGGGCGATACGACACCGATCAGACAATCTCACTTGAGCTTTCTACCCTAGTCCTTGATGCGGCAATGGAGTTCATCCCTCATGGTGGCAGCTTCGTCACGAAGATCTTCCAGGGCACAGGCATTGAGGGCCTAGTCGCCGCCGCTCGGGATCGCTTTTCCAACGTCCAGAGATACTCGCCCACAGCAAGTCGGAGTGCATCCTCGGAGACCTATCTAATCTGTCAGAACAGACTGCCTCGACCCCGAAGGAAGGCACAGGGGAAGAGTGCATTGGAGCAGGTGCAGAACCACTTGTCCGAACTGGGGATTGTCGTCGAGGGAGAGTCTGACGAGGTGGAGTCAAAGGTCGGTTTCAGACGCATTCAGAAGCGTGAGAAGGAGTGACTACAATCACTCTGAATCCCGATCGTATGGCTCTATATTCTGCCACTCGGATGCGTCTGACCGAGAGACAACTGCGTGTACCCATTCAGAATCTGAGCAGTTGAAAACCTCGTGTGGTAAACCCGGTTCGATGTAGAACATATCGCCCGCACTGTGCACCACCGACTTCCTACAACCTGGACCATACTCGTGACGGACACTACCCTGAAGAAGATAGACCATAACATCGAAACCAACGTGGATATGAGCATTGGCGACCCCTCCGGGAGGGATGTATGCACGATTCATCGACAGGCCGGTAGAGGGGGTGTTCTTGCCAGACAGACCGGGTGCGTACTCGATACTGTTCCAACTTCTAACTTTCTCCAATTGCCTGAGGCTCCATATCCCACCTTCGTCAGTCACGTAGCGACTCAAATCCTCTTGCACTCCTGTCAGGCCAATCTCCTCCTCGCTCATACTATCAAAGAACGGAGGGAGCAGTCTGATTTGAAATGTCCTCAAGACTCTAATCGGACCACTGCAAGGATGTTATTGCTGCTTCTCTCGGTCAACGCTAAAAGGGGGGTGCAGTTCGCCGCGTCACCGAGGAACGGCAATGTCACGGAGAGCAGACTTCTGTGTATCATCCGGACTGCCCTTAGTTGACAAGGGGAGTACTACCTTCCCTTGCCCTGAGTGCGGCCACTCGATTGGTCGCAGCGAGCAGAGCAGGGTGCAGGCTGTCAAGTACATATGTCCAGAGTGCAGGTTCGAAGGGCCCTGATTGAGAGGTGAGCAAATGGGGCATGTCGTTGTGAAGTACAAGGTCACTGTAGATCAGCCCGAGGACGGCACTCCTGACTACGACGGAATAGCTGAGCAAATAGACGGTTTTGAAGAAGTCCAAACTGTAGAGGTCAAGCCACTGGCCTTTGGAATGATGTTTATTGAGGTCCAAGTGGTCCTCGGAGAAGGCGAGGGAATCGTCGACGGCTTCGAGAATAGAGTCAGGGGAATCAATCCTCTAGTGGGCCAGATAGAGGCTCTTGAGATGGGTCGCCTCTGATTCAGTAGTGGTCCAATGGGGACTTCATCAATTCTCGCATGAGCACTGTAGCATAGGTTCCCGGCGGCAATTCAAACCTCATCCTGAGGCTGGCGCCATCGGGGTGCCACAGGTCTGTCTCGCCCGGACCCCTCTCCCACTTCTCCGAAGCCGAGGAGTCTGAGAGTTCGGGAGCCTCCTCAACCGAGAACGAGCGGAAGGGTACTGCAAGCGGCCTGCGTGTCCCCGAGGAAGTCAGGCGGGGAATTCTCGAAACGTTCCAATCCGCATCCGCCAAACCGGTGTCCTCAAGCGCTTGATGCTCGATTTCTCCGGACTGGCCCTGTGCGAAGGTCGCACTCCCTCCAGGCAGCGGACCGGTCACCGCCAGTCTGCCCAGTCTGCAGTTACGTCGGCACCTCTCAAGATTGGACTCGCTGACTAAGGCCATCTTGGAAACGTCAATTCGGCCGTTTGACTGCATCGGGGCAACCAAGTCACCCAACTCAGGATCTACGAGTGAGAGTCCCGATACCAGACGCCCGGCTAGTGTGTGATTGAAGGTAAGCGACTGTAGCGAATGTATGGTCAGAAGCTGTAAGGAGTGAGGTAGGCTCTTGTAAGCGCCGAGCCAGTTCTCAGGGTCTTTCATCAACCTCTCGAGTATGCCTCTCTCGTAGCCCAAGTGACGGGGTATAACCTCCAAGCAGTTCTGGGGGTCCCCGGTCTCGCGCCACATGGTCCTGAAAGCTGCCACATCTTCGGTCGCGTTGTGCCCTGCCATCCCTAGATACAAGTCGCAAGCCCTCTTGTAGTCGTCCTCGATTACCGCCCTCCCCACTTCTGGAGTGACTGGCCTAGTAGCGCCGAATCTCTGCGGGCCAATCCAATTAGGGAACGCGTCGGTCCCCATCCTCTCGGACATACTCGACTGCATCACTCTGACTCTCCTCATAGCCTCCTTGCCATCAATCGGACTACCGTCCGAATTGCAGCATCCTCGGACGGTGATGGTGAATCTGTTTCCGTCGTGGTCGCTCATTCCTATCTTCTGGTGAGTCCTGCCGAGAATCTCGATTGCCGAGTCAGCAATACTAACCTGTTCCACTTTGGACTGAGGGGAGTCGATGACTAGGATTTGTGTCGTCACGGCTCGCTTGTCCTTCATTCCAGAGGAGAATACCCTCTTCCGACTGATTCTACAAGCCTTAGCCAGACGGTTGAGGTATCGGTTGGTCTCCCAGTTGTTCAGAGTAACTCGCACGACCGTAAACCTGCCCTTAGGATCGAGCGCTGGGATCTGAGAGATCTCTTCGACCCTGAAATCCTCCACTCTAACCTTCAGTAAGCCGCCAGTCCCCTCTCCTTCCGCGGACCAGCCTGTCAGTCCCAGACGCTCCTCCACAGAGTCGACGGTCAAATCCTCACCGCCTTCACAGCTTGAGCTTAGAGAGATCCTTCGAGATACCGGAGCAGAGGCTCTTGAATACCTTCTCAGCGCTCTTGCCCTTGACAGTCCTTAGATACAGTTCTGGTTCATCGAGATCGGGGTGGTTCTGGAAGTAGTTCGCGTACTCGACGTCCTTGCTGCTGTTGAGTCTGGAGCGGAACAACTGCAGGGTCGTGTGACTCTCTCCTACCATTCGCAGTCGTAGTTCGCGACCTTCATTCAGTAGTACCTTGATTGGCATGACAGCCGCCCGACCGGCCCTTCCCTTTTGAGGGCTTTCATACTCAGGTTGGACCCCCTAGGGTCCAAGCAGAGCCTAAGTTATACAGGGGGTAGTTTTGGCCGCAGCATGGCGAATGGAGACTCGGCCTCAAAGCCTCTGGTAAGGGCATTTGAGAAATCTGCTCTTCCAATAGTGGTGGTGAGTGTCCTTTTCACAGCTGCAATGGCTCAGGTCCTTCTGGAGTTCCCCGGTTTCACCACAGACATAGCCTCATTCGCTCCCGAAACTGAGTCAGATGCCGCTGAAGACAGGATTGACGAGGTCATGCAGGCCTCTCCTCATCTAATATACATCAACGTCGAGCCTTATAGCCAAACGGCTGACGGAACCAACTCGTGCGAGAACTCGCCCTGTAACGTCCTCGAGATATCTGCACTGCAGCAGCTATCGGACGACCTAGATAGGATTGAGAGTTTCTCACATGCCAATAAAGGATTCATCATAGCCCACATGAATGCCGCTGGAATGCTTGAGAGCGCCCTTGAGGAAAGGGATGAGCAAGGCCGCAGCCTCAGCGACTTCACCGATTGGGAGGATCTGCTCGGTGCGGTGAGTGAGGGCGATAGATGCTCTGATGCGATAGGGAACGAACAGGCCATCGCCTCGGCTTCTTTCGCAGCATCGGCAATGCTCCACGAAGATCTGGACTACGCACCAGTCTGCGAATGGCTTGACAGCGGTGAGGGAGATCCCACGCCTTCTGCCTCGAGCACCATGTGGGTGATTGAGATTAGCGGAGATATTAGCGATGACGAGAGGCGAGAGAAGACATCCGCGATCAGGACCATGTTGACAGCAAAACACCCTCTGGGGGAGAGTTCATCACTTGCCTACGGAGTCATCTCTGACGATTTGATTAGTCATGATATTAACCAGTCGACAATGGACAATCTAGTCTGGCTTCTTCTAATCGCTGTGATGGTGGTGGCGGCCCTTCTGGCTATAGCCTTCCGCTCCTTTATGATGGTGGCAGCGCCCCTTCTCGGACTGTCTGCCGCTTTGGTCTGGACCTACGGCATTGTGACTCTGCTGGGAATGCGGATGTCAGTTCTCGAGGTTGCGGTTGCTCCGGTCGTGCTAGGATTGGGCATCGATTACTCAATCCATTTGCAACGAGGCTACGAATTCGCCAAGAATCGCCCCATTAGCGCGGCTAGGGCCTGGGTCGAGTCGTTCTCCGTGCTGCGGCTCGCCCTATCTTTGGCAGTGGTGACCACTGTATTCGCCTTCCTCGCCAACATGTCATCCGAACTTCCTCCCCTCAGGACCTTTGGATTCACCCTAGCCCTCGGAGTGATTTCGGCCTTCGTGGCCAGCACCATCACTGTAGGAGCAGTGCACGTTGTTGTCGAAAATAGCGCGGGGGAGATACATCATAGAGGCCTCCGAATGGACAGGGTAGCGGACCTAGCGACCCGATTCCAGAGGAGGAACACCGCGAGAGTTCTGCTGATAGTGGCGATGATAACCATGGGCTCTGTCATCGTGGCAATAAGGGAACTTGACACCAGTTTCGAACTGACTGACTTCCTTTCCGAGGAGGGGATGGAAGTCATGGAAGTGAGAAACGACATCTACGACTCTTACGATGCTGCGGCTTGGAAGTCGGTGATCATACTTGTTGAGCCAGAATTTCAAGAAGGCGCCCTGACAGGAGAGAGGGACCTGATGAAGGGACTGGGATTCTTTGATGGTAGAATCTCCGGACTTCCAGAAGTTGTCAACCCGACCAATACTGGGACCCAGCGTCCATCCTATGATGGACTCTATCCCATTCTGAGGGATGCCATCGAGAACGACCCGGGGTTGGGCGAGTCTTTCCATCTGGGTATCTTCGAGAGTCAACTGGGCGTCGCAGACGGATTCGAGGAAGGGGATCTGACTGCTGCCGTGACTTCTCTACTGAGCAATGACTCGGTGGGCGATGTCCTGAGGGGGCACACTTGGGCTGAGAGGACTGCGATGCACGTAGCTCTGACAGAGGATGGAGAGTCGATCAGATTCCTCAAGATGCGGGTTGACGTGTTGGTCAGGACCAGTGAGGAGGCTCAGGAAGTGGCAGAGGTCTTCGCGAAACAGGCCCAATTGCTGGAGGATGATGGGTTAGTCGGTGGTGAGGTCTACATCACAGGAGATGTCGTAGTCCTCAACAACGTGCTCTCAGGCCTGGTGCTTTCACAAGTTGAAACGACGGTCATAAGTCTGTTCGTTTCGATGCTGGTGCTGATTCTGCTAACTAGGAGGCTAGGTCAGTCACTAGTCGTGATTCTGCCTGTCGGCCTCGCCGGGGCTTGGGTTGTCGGTGCGATGGCGATGATCGGAATCAACTGGAACGTCCTGACAATCATGATCACCGCCCTGACCATCGGACTCGGTATCGACTACTCGATTCACGTCTGGAGGAGGATAGAGGCGAACAGGAACTCGGGTATGGGGACGTGGGAGGCGATGCGGGACATGTACTCGACAACGGGGACTGCTCTCCTGCTCTCCGCTGGAACCACAATCTGTGGTTTCATGGTACTGCTGCTGTCGCCCATCCCAGTCATCCAAGACTTCGGCATAGTGAGTTCGATATCTGTGCTGTTCTCGTTAGTGATGGCGCTGCTTGTCCTACCTGGCCTGCTTGCCGCTGAGTTCCGTACCTCTAGCGACTACGCCTGATTAGGCCTTGATTGCCGCGGTCACATCGTGCATGTCGAGACCTTGTTCTTTGGCCACCAGCGCCAGTGCCATCCACAGAGTAACAGGACCCAGTGCGCGACGCTTTCTCTGAGCCCTGCGCATTACCTCCTTGTTCTCAAGGGCTGATTTGTCTGCTATCATCCCAATCAGATGTGGTATCGAGCCCTCGGCCCGATCGGGAGGTAGGGCACTAGGAGTCGGGTCAGAGACCTTTGGCATAGGCTTAGACTTAGCCACGGCCTTCGCCAGCTCTGGGACGGAAGCAGGCTGAGTCAGTGGCGCCTGCTGGAACTGAGGAAGTTCCAGTAACCTACGAGAAGTCGGGCGCCAGCCCAGTGGAGGCCGCGAGAGCTCGAGGCCGGGAGAGGGGGATAGTTTGGATTCTGATTCGGTCAGCCACCCTCTCTCGGCCAAGGCCGCCACTATCTCATCTGCTTCCTCAGGAGTGAACCACTGCAATTCTAGAGACCAGATACGCGACAGTTCTTCACTGGTCGTCATGCCTCCTGACAACCCCTCTAGACTGATGTGCAGCAAGTGGCAGACATCCTGCTGATGACCCATCTCCATGCCCTCTCCGGAGACTCATCAGGAGGAGGGAGACGCTTGATACTTACCTCTCTAGGGGCGAACAGGAAAACAGTCAATTCAAGTGAGGTGGCGGTATGCGCGGGCCGAAGCAGTATGGCGGATGATTACATTGCACGGAACCCGCGGACTGGGAAAGCGATTCGTCGTCGGGGTCCTGTTGCAGATATAAACGTCCGAGGGATGCTGCCTCTGGAGGGCATGTGGCTGAGGATTCCTGTGCATGAGATACTACCCCTGGCGCGTGGTGACTCGGATGGATTGGAGATTTCTCGCAGCAACGGAGGAGGTTTCGCCAAGAGGTTTGATGCTCTTCAGGCCCTGCATCGTGTGATGGAGAGTCAAATCAATAGTGCACACGAGGTTCTACTTGATGCGCTGGACGATGATGAGAGCAATAACAGAATAGCCGCACTTAGTGCCCTCCCATCCTTCGCTCTGAAGAGGCATGATGGTCTGCTGCAGTGCCTGTCTGACAGATTGTTAGACGAAGACCCACGAGTGGAAGAAGCAGCACGCGACTGCCTGCTGAAGGTCTCACCGGTATTCCCCTCGGGTTGCGAGGAGATATTGAGGCGAGAGTTGCGCAATCAAAGGAAGGATTGTAGGACCAACGCCTTCGAAGCGCTGCGCCTGACAGCAGAGAATTGGCCGGAGGCAGGCTGCCTGCACCTCGATGAACTGATTCGCGAGGAGGACAAGGACCTACGTAGACGCGGCTCAAAGATTCTACGTACCATCGCTTCCAAGGCAGGAGCCACCGGATGGGATTTGATAGGTTGGTCACTGGAAGACGAGGATGCTCTAGTAAGGAGATATGCTTCTAACACGCTCATAACCCTAGCCAACAAAGAGCCAGCGATAGCTACTATTTTCATCGAATCAGCGATGCTCGATGAGGACGATGGAGTCAGGAAGTCGGTCATCAAGGCGCTCAAGAAGCTGGATATGCAGAACCCGCGTGTCAACAAAATGGTAATCGATGGCGCCAGAAGTAGGGACTACAAACTGCGCAAGGCCTGCATTGAGCACCTCCCGATAATCATGAGCGGTGGAGCGTTGAGGGACGCGGCTACCGAATTGCTCAAACAAGAAACTCGCCCGGATCTGCGGAAGAAACTAACTGGTTTTTCCAGAGACTTGGAGATTGAGGGGACTGAGGAAGAGAAGAATCGTTTCCTAGCTCCACTAGAGAGGGTAGAACCCCTCTATGAGGAAATAGACACACTGCGTAGCGGTGATTCACACCCCGAGGGTGAATATGATAAACAGAAGTCAGGTCGGCCGGACAGCGAGGGCCAAGCATGAGCGAGGAGTTCGATGACAAGCTTGAGAGATTCGAGCGCCTTTGGGACGGTGTGACGCCCAAAGGCATTAACCGAAGCAAGTCGATAAAGTTCAGACAGTACATGCGACAGCACGTCATGCTGAAGTTCCACAAGAAGGACAAGAGCCAGTGGGCGTCTGCCGACAAGGGGCATTTCAACCACAGTTTCTCAAGTAAGGATCAGTTTCTCACGAAGAATAATTGCCGCAAGTACTGGATGGGCGAACTACAGAAGGAAATCCGCGATTCGGAAACCTTCTGAGGCGATACCATGAATTCAGCGATAGTCGACTTCTCGTCTTGGGACCTACAGGCCCCGATTGCGAAAGCCATCGAGGCTAACGGTTGGACAGAGCCAACCGAAATTCAGCGCGAGGCTATTCCTCTAGCTAGACAGGGCTTGAATGTAGTTGGCCAGGCCCGTACCGGTTCGGGCAAAACCGGAGCTTTCGGTATACCAATCCTAGAGAAGTGTACACCTCGGGGCGAACCACAGGCAATCGTGCTCTGTCCGACTAGGGAGCTGGCTGTGCAGGTAGCAGAGGAGATGGATTTGCTACAGGGAGACAAGGGGCTGTCGATACAGACTGTCTATGGAGGCACCGATCTTGAGAAGCAGGCAAAGAGGCTCAAACAGGGCGCTGATATAGTGGTCGGAACCCCCGGTCGTGTCATCGACATGACCAAGCGGGGGCACCTCAATCTTGACGGAATAAGTTTGTTCTGCCTCGATGAAGCCGATCGAATGCTAGACATGGGATTCTTCCCTGACGTCCTCTGGATATTCGAGCAGACTACTAACAGAGAGCAGACGCTGTTGTTCAGTGCAACCTTTCCGCAGGAGGTGCTGGACGCGGCGGACGAGTTCATGTCGGACGCTATCCACGTGATGAGCGAAGACATGGAGGTCGAGATACCTGAGATCGATCAGTACGCAATCAAGATTGGCAGGGCGAACAAGCTCTGGGCGCTCGGTCGTATAATATGCCGAATGAACGAGGGCGACCAAATGCTCGTATTCGCTAATACTAAGCGAATGGTCGATATTCTCTCAGAGAGGCTTGGCAAATTCAGGATCGATGCCATCGGGCTTCACGGTGACCTCGCACAAGGCAAGAGAGAGAAGATAATCGGGTCTTTCAAGGAAGGTCGGGAGCGCATAGTCATCGCTACAGATGTAGCGGCACGCGGGCTGGATGTGGATGGCATCACCCATGTCGTGAACTACGATCTCCCTGATGACACGGAGTCCTATGTGCACAGGATAGGACGTACTGGTAGGATGGGCAGGAAAGGTGAAGCCTGGAGTTTCGTAACTCGTGAGGACGAGCCTCAGATTGCAAAAATCTCTTCGACTTGGAACATGGCTATTCCTTTCGTCGACGCACCTCCGCTTCCAGAGGGCGTCAAAAGAGACCCCATCGGAAAGAGAGATGACTGGGACGAGGTGTCTGACATCTTTGGTATGGTGAAAATTCGGCTCTCAATAGGCAAGTCGGATTCCACTAAGCGGGCGCTAGCCGACTGGATAACCAATCAGGCACGAATTCCCGACATTGTAATCGGAGAGATTTCCCAGAGCGACGATGAGACTGAGGTCGAGATACACGTCGAGAAGGTCGCCTACGTAATCGGCGTAATCAAGGCTAGGGAATTCAACGGCATATCTCTGTCCCCAATCATCGTGGAAGCCTAGGTGGAATCATGGTCGGCGAGGGCATAGTCGCTCTCAACCTAATCGGATTCTTCTGCCCAGTGCCCGTGTACGAGACTCGCAAGGCGATTGAGAAAGCGGCCCATGGCACACTTTTTGAGGTCCTGTGTGATGACCCTGAGACGCTTCACGACATACCTGCCCTTTGCGACCGGATGGGCCTTGCCCTACTAGGTGTGAGTGAAGATGCGGGAGAGTACGTTTTCCGTATCGAGAAGCGTTAGGCTGCTTGGATATTGTTCAAAGGGGACGTTCTTCTCGGTGGTCATCGTGCCCGGCCAATACAACGTCAATGAACTCGGGGAGGTTCCGGCAGATGCTCGCCTCCCTACGTCGTATGGAGACTTCCGCATCAGGGTGTTTCACGAGGAGAACACGGGACTGGACCACGTGGCACTTACCCTAGGCGACATGGGTGGGCCGAACCCGGTGCTAGTCAGGGTGCATTCTGAATGTCTGACCGGAGATGCCTTCGGCAGCCTCAGGTGTGACTGTGGTGCCCAGTTGGATGCAGCGATGAGACAGATCCACGATATTGGATGGGGGTGCATCGTCTATCTGAGGCAAGAGGGTCGCGGCATAGGCCTGCATGCCAAGATACAGGCGTACAACCTGCAGGACCATGGCGCTGACACTTTAGATGCAAACCTACTACTGGGCCATCCCGCAGATGCAAGGGACTACGGAATCGCCTCAATAATACTGAGTGCTATTGGAATCGAGAGTGTCTGCTTGCTCACAAACAATCCTGACAAGGTAATGCAACTGATTCAAAATGGTATCAACATAGTTGAGAGGATGCCCTTGGTCGTCGGAGTGGGAGAACTGAATCTCCAATACTTGACGACCAAGATAGATAGGATGGGGCACGAGATCGAAGACGAGCATCTCAACAATCACGAGCATAAAATGGGGCCGTGACCGGGACTTGAACCCGGGCCGGCGGGACCACAACCCACCGTGCTAACCGCTACACCATCACAGCCGTATTGACAACTTGGACTCAATGCCTGTTTATCAACCGTTACGCATCCAAGGCACGAAGCACCTGAGACCAACGGATTGAAGCCCTGCTCTCTCCCGTTGCTATGCCATGAGGACTCGTTCGGGAGTCGTGCTCGTCATCTTGCTTGTGGCCGGCTTAGCACCTCTGGTGCCATTTGCCACAGCCGACACTGTGATTGGGGCCGAAGGTGCAGAGCTGCTGGAGGCTGGTGATTTCTCCGACTCAGAGGAGTGGGAGATATCCAGCACTGCCGGATTCTCCAGCGATGCCGCCGATTACTCGTTGGGCATGGTGGCCGACGGAGAACTGTCTTTCACTCACGATAGACCGGACAATTTCCAGTATTCTACCTCATGGGCCTCAAACAGCATCACCAACTCCAATGCGACTCTGGGGGAGCCGGATTCGTACTACACTTGGTCGAAAGGACCTAACATCACGATGACAGGTTACGATTTCAGTGGACTGCATGGGATGCTGGTCGCTAATGTCTCTCTAGTGCTACACTTCTCGGTTCCAGATGCCTTGAATCAGGACTCGGTCAGGGTTATCCTGCAGAACCACGGCTCGGATAAGTTGGTCGTTACCTACGCTCGAACATTCGGGCCGATATACAGAATGACCAATCCGATGATCCTATCTCTCGACGGGCTGGCCCTTGCCGACTGGTCCTCCTTGGAGAATACTCAGTTCACCATCGATTACGTATCCACCGGAACCACCGATGACTCTGAAGTCAGGGTAGATGCAGCGGGCCTCCGGGTGAAGTACCATCAGCCTTGGTACTCTTTCGAAACTGTCAAGGCCACCAACACGATCAACGATGTTGACTCCCCTGTAATTGACATCAGCCCATATGATGGGACGATCTCTGGGCTCTCTCAGGAGTCATGTGGGCTCGCCCCTGAAGGACCTTTAACTGGTGAGTGGTCTTTCGACGTGGAAGTGCCACCACTACAGCAGCTGGGTAGGATACACGTATTCGGCACCGGTAACCACACAATATGGGCGCTTCCTGATGATGTAGAGGGGGACTACATCGAAATGCAATCGGGAGAATTACTGGACATATCTGATTCCCTCCAGCACATTAGGATAGAAATCGAGGATGGATGCATCTCAGGTGCTCGGATTGATGTCAATGACCCTCATCTGGTGATTCAAGGATATGTCTCAGGGGCACTTGGCGGTTTAGCGGACACCAGTTACATCAGATTCGCCATCGGCAACAGTCTGGTAGACAGCATACCACTCCAGTACGGCGCCTTCTCAGTGGACGTGCCTGTGGGTCACGCGCTGCCAGTACAGGGGAACGATATGTCGGTGGGTGTCGCTTCAAGGTTCCAATGGTCATCAAACGGAACGGCCGAAACCACTGTTGTTCACATCCAATCTATGACCATAACCGGTGGTTATTCCGTGCATTGGGACTATGACCCCGAATGCCTCGAACTTGAGGACATGTCGTTCAATGAGGATGATGCAGGAGTCCACCTCCCCATGGATGTCAGATGCAGCGACGACCTTACTGCTCCAGAGAATCTTGCCCTCAGTGCGGTGAGCTCCGATTCAGGGATTATCGAAGCAAGTGTGGTCGGCCAGTACATCAGAATACAGCCGGCCCGGGATGCTTGGGGCGAAGCCAGCATCGAAGTTGTTGTCAGCGATACACTTGGGAACTTCTGGTCCGATTCGATGTTAGTAACAGTCACTCCAGTTGAAGATCCTCCTGTGCTCGATGGTCTGCCACTGACCGTCTACATAGAACTGGGGCAGACTATGGTAGTCGATCTGGTAATCACTGACCCGGACACTGAATCACTGGTACTGGAAGCCAGCAGATCGTGGGCAACCTTCGACGCAGCAGGGGATTTGGTGCTGACTCCCGTCGATTCCGGATCGCACTCAGTGGCGATTTCAATAAGCGACGGTACTAATGAGATTTCTCAAAACATAGAGGTCATCGTGACCGCGAAACCTGACCTCCTGGTTGAGATGGTAGACGTGAGAAGAGATGGCGTCAGCGTGATGAATCTAGTTGATGGTGACATCATCGAGATTCACGCATACATCAGGAACGAAGGTCGCGGGGGCGCTGATGCTGTTGACGTCAAGTGCAGAGTGGACGGAATCTTAGTGGGCGCTATAATGATTGATCATATTGAGTCCGGGGGACTCGGCGCAGCCGTCTGTGACGCACAGGTAGTGAGAGATGGTGAGACTCTGACTATCGAGGTGTCAGCAGACGGAACGGGGTCGATAGCAGAGACCTCAGAGAGCAACAACGACCGTACTGTCATTCTGGACGTGTCTGAAAGCGAAGACGGAGGAGGGGGCATCATAGACTCCCTAAACAGAGGTCCAGCTTTGGTCTTCATCTCCGTGGGAGTGGTACTAATCTCGCTTACAGCCCTGTATTTCAGCCCGAACAGAGTGCGCAAGCCCTTCAATCACAAGAAGTAGCCCAGTGGCCCGGTTTTTTGCATCTCCGACCCCCTTTCTGGCCGATAATCGGTGATTTTCAGGGAATGGTTATACCATACGCGAATCCGAAGAAGGATGCCGCGCAAGGGTGCTTCATGGTGCTTGAGCCGGTGGTGTGTGACTGAGATGATGAAACTGAAAATTCGTTTGGAGACAGAAGAGTGGGTCTACGAAGAGCATGAGATGGCCTGAGCCCTTATTCTTTGGACCAACTCTGCGGGTACGTACCCGGCTCCATCATTACAGCATGAGCAACTGCGATTTCTCCGGACCTCATTTTAGGGAGAGAATCGGTGTCAACTGTTAATTTAGCTACAGATACAGCTTCACCCTTAATGCTCTGCACGAGTACATTGGAACCCTCTGGCACTCCCTTCTGTGCCCTGACGACACCCGGACTCGCTAGAGGTGCTCCGTGTGAGAGAGCTGCTGCTGCGCCATCCTTTACAGTGATGGAGGGCAAACTCGAAAGTAAGACCTCGACCGGGGAGATGAGCTTCACTAAAGCGCTGTCATCACCATGCTCCCTGTGCAGAAATGCCGCATCTGCAAGCTGCTGCATGGTGCAAGCCATAGTCTGATCGAATGGACCTGTCCTGTCTCGATGCAATTCGGTTAGCTCACATTTCGTATCCAGCAGCAGTCCGATGTCCTTGGCGAGGGTCCTGATGTATGTCCCGGCGCTGCACGAAACTTCGAAGGCAGCGATGCGCGAGTCAGTGTCAGATTCCAGCATCCTCAGAGAGTGAATGGTACGGGTCCGGACTTGTATCTTGACAGCAGACTCGAGAGGCGGGACATTGTAGATTACGCCATTGAGCAGAGATAGGATAGATTCGAACTCGTCGTCTGAGACATCTCTGCCAAATCGCAACACTCCGACGTACCTCTTGTCGCCCTTGAGAACTATTTCAGTGAGCCTAGTGGCCTTGCCACACAGTATAGTCAGAAGTCCCGTTGCAAACGGGTCAAGGGTACCACCATGACCGATTTTCGTGATTCCCAATGTCTCCCTGGCCCAAGCCGCCAACTGGTGGCTTGAGGGCCCTCTGGGCTTATCCACTAATACCACTCCTGCTGATAGTAGTTCATCGAGCGAGCGCTCACTAGGAACGCATCCGAATCCGGGATTCGTGGAGGCCTCGGAGAGTTCCCAAAAGTTACTTTCACCCATTCTACCACTTACTCCACTGCCATGCTGACAACTCCGAATACCTCGTTAGCATCCAATTCGTCAGCATCTACTACGAGATTGTACGGACTCATATCATCCAGATCGATGTCGTACAGTTCACGGTACCTCTCCATGTCATTGCTCTGACGCTGCTTGGAGAGCTCCAAACAGGTTTGGTAGTCTCCTCCCTCTCGGTTCTGGATCCTTCTGGCTCTTTCTTCGTTTGAGACCGAGACCCATACTCTGAGGCACTGCATGCCGAGTTCGTGGGCCCACCAGCCGCAGAGTCTGCTCTCAACCACCTCGGGACCTTTTGGATCACTCATTGCGTGCCTCAGAATCGTGTCCAAAGAACGGTCCACATCAAAATCCTGTTTACACAGAGCGCTGAACTCAACCACAGTGAGGCCGCGGTTCGACGCTTCCTCTCGGAATATGTCACCGCCATTGACAGAGGACCAGTCACGGTCTTCGCATAACTTTCCGACCAGCGTCGAAGTGCCACTTCCGGGAGGTCCGCTGACGGTCATTCTCAGTATTCGCTCACCTCCATTCGTTGCGGCACACATCGCACCTGAGTCTTCCCTTGGGGGTCCTCGTGACCATGTCTGAGTTACAGGAAGGGCATACCGTCCCTGACTTGGGCGGAGCTGCGGAGACATTGCCCTTCTTCCTCTGAGAGGGGGCCATTGCCTGCCCTCCTGTCTTTCTGGGCCCGTCCCTTCTTCGCTGCGCCCGGCGAGTCCTCGAATCGTCACTCGTCTTGACCTTCTGCTCGCTCAGGAGGTGAATAAGGGGCTCAGGAATAGGGTTGCCAGAGAGAACCAGAGGATGGCTCCTGTAGCGGCGAATCTTGATGTGGCGATCGATGATTCTGCCCAGAGGGGCACTCATCGTGATGTATGTGGCAATCCAAGCAGGGAATATCCACATTATCCTTTCATTGAACGACCACATTGGTGCCCAAGGTAGACTGACGAAAGAGACTCTAAACGACTCCACCTCGCTAGCCATCCAACTGAAGATAGCGATGATGAATACCATTGTGAACATCATCGGCCTCATCATAGCGGCCTGCATAGCCATCTGTTCAGGCTGCATTGACATCTGCATCTTCTGCATCTTCTCGGTTCTGGCAGTGTCACGGGCCATCTGGGCCTCTCTGAGTTGCTTGCCAATCTGACGTTGACGATGACTGATATGAGCCTGGGTCAACGGATCTGTGAATAATGCGCGAATGATGGTGTTGACAATCATGATGCTGGAACCCACGATGAAGACAGTGGGGACAAAGTAGGCTGTGTGGAACGGCAGCAGCGGTTCGATGGCGTAGCCGGCGCCATCTGCCAGAAGGATGCGGAGACTAGGATTCAACATCAGCACTACCATCATCAACATGAGAAACAGCATGGGCATCATCATCGATGACATCGACTCGGCCTGTGGGTCACCACCTCCTGCGGAAGCCATGGGCACGCGTTCGGACCGAGTAGGAAGAACGCTTCGGTGGACGCCATAGGCGTCCAAGTCGATTCACTTCAAAACGAATAGCTGCAGACGGTGCAAACAGAGGCGCCTATCTGAGCTTCAGAACCGCAGATGGGGCATATCTCGCCCTCCGGCTCTGGCTCCGGCTCCGGCTCCGGCTCCGGCTCCGGCTCTGGTTCCGGCTCCGGCTCCGGCTCTGGTTCCGGCTCTGGCTCCGGCTCTGGGTCAGGCGAGTTCTGCTCCTCGAGCCATTCAGGTACATTAGGTTCCTCGTCGACCTCATCACCGAAGGTGGCACCATGGAAATCTTGCGCATCAGAGACCTTGTACTCCGACTCAGTATCGCCCTGTATCTCGTAGGTCACCTCAATCCTCTCTCCTTGCTTGATTCTCCCAACCTTCCACTCTACATGAGTCCCCTCCGGAGCCGCCTCCTTGTCCATCTTTGTGTCGCACTCGCCGTCAATCGAGGAGCGGACAGTCGACTTCTCGATGGAGAATGTCCCCGGGACTACATCGTGCAGAACGAGATCGTCAAGAGCGCTATCAGAGTTGTTAATGAACATCAGAAGCACCTCGTACCTACCTGCGCTTCCTGCCGGGAAGACCTCTTTGCCAGTGCTGATGTTGCGGCGGCGGTGCACCACCCTCAACTGCGGTGGCCTCACAACCGCTCTAGTTGCTACAGGTCCGAACTTCTCAGAGCCAAAATCAGCCCTGATTGGTGCTGCCAGAAGGCCATTACTAGGAGAGGGGTCAGGGGCGTGCAGCGGATATCGCAGAACCATCGTCTTACCGGGCTGTAGGCCCAACGGCGCCGAGGTCCCGACTGTAATTCTCAGACTGTTACCACTGCTATCCGGAGACACCAATCTCTCTTCTAACTGAACTCCCTCAATGACCTCAATGAGGTACTGATCCTCATTCAGTTCGGTACCTTCTATCTCGATGCTTACATCGGACTCGGCTGGAGGCTCAAAGACGCCGGGTACGTCATCGAGTAATCGCATCACGTTGATTGGAGCTGAGCCGGTATTCTCGATTGAAATCGTGACTTCCAAGTCCGACGATACGAAGGACTTGATTCTGGATTTATCGTACTGCTTGAGCAACCTAGCATCGAGCACTGTCAGCTTCTGCTCCTTGAGGTCTATTGCGCCGGTCGAAGCTACCGAGACCCTAGGGAGGATGGATGACCGGAACTCGTGCGTGAAACTCGGCGTGTCCGCCTCTACTCTCTTCTCCATAGAGCTCCAGTTGCCTTCGGGCGGGACGTCCTGCCTGAGGTCAGATACATCTAGAATGGGATTATCTCTGCCCGATAGCCAAACGGTGACCCCCGATAGGGTGACCACGAAAGAGGAACGGTTCTCGAAGACCGATTTGCAGTGCCAGATTCCTGGGCGGTCATCCTCCACCTTGTCCACCCTCATCATGTGCAGCGTCGAACCAGATACACGATCGAAGTCTACTCTCGAAACCGCAGCTTCAGCCGAGAAGTTAGCCGAGACTACTCCAGCAGATATTTTCTCTACTCCTTTGGTGGTGACCATTGGGGAAAGGGAAAGGGTCCTGCTCTCCCCCACATTCAGTCTGCCTATATCCCATGAAATCGACGATTCGGAGATGCTGTAATCTTGGCCGTCAGGGATGTCGAAGTTCTCTGGAAAGTCCCTGCTAACCTCTACCTCAAACAGAGGTACTAGAGAGACGTTCTGGACCTCGATGTGCATTTCAATCTCCTGAGGCTCCGGGGAGTAAATCAGCGACAGACTATCCTCTTGATCCCTCTCGGGATTGGTGTCCATTACCTCCTTGAGGACTAGCATCCTCGGCCCACTGGCCGAATACGGAATCACTGTCTCCTCAGTAGCTTCAAGTTCGCGTACCGAGATTGAACGGCCTCCGATGTCCGTGGAGTCAGTAGAGGAAAGCAGGACCTCAATATCCCAGGCTCTGTGCTTCTTGCTTGAGTTCCTCAGTATCAACTCCCCTTCTATCGACTGCCGCCTGACCGATCCGTCCGAGTTAAGCGTCGACGTCTCAATCTCACTCAGAGTCGCGTGCAACTTGTCCCCTAGTATCGCGTCCACCTCAGTAGTTGACCTCAAGTGGGGATGAGTTGCTGCTGCGACAACAGGCTTCGACAGGGCCTCGGCTATGTCTTTGGATGAGTCGACAATCTCACTGGAAACTTCCACAATTCCTTCAACGGCTGAGTCTATAGCACTACTGGCCGAGCCGATAGCGAGTTCTCCGACAACTTCAGAGCCAGCCTCAAAGACTTCCTCCGCGACATCTTCGACGGCACCCTTCAGAGCAGCGAGTGAATCTTGCAATGAGGATGTCTCCTCTGGCTCACCTTCTGGTTCGGACTCGTTCGGCTCTTCAAAGCCCACCGGAAGGGGCGGCGTGGAATCGAATCCAGGAGGCGGCGGAGGTACTTCGAGACTTGATTCAGATTCAGGGGCAATCTCCCTGTCTTCGAGTTCCATCATGCCGGGCGGAGGAGGTAGGGGTTGTGGAATCTGTTCCTCCTCGGAGTCCTCATCGTCTTCCTCCTTGAAGCCGGGAGGAGGGGGAGGGGGGAATCCAGGAGGTAGAGGAGGAGGGTCTTCTGACATGGCACGGCCACCCCGATGGGTGGTCGTGGACAGCGCTTGGATTGGTATAACCATTGCTTGTCTGACTTCGAGTCGAATCTGGGGCTTCACGAATGGTTGAAGTATCTCTCGTCCCCGGACGCGGGCGTGAGCAGTCAAGACGGTACGGCCCCTCCAGTGCTATTCGTAGTAGGTACAGCTGGTGCAGGCAAGAGTTCTCTCGTCACCGCTTTCCAGAGATGGGCTAGATTCCTCGAGGTAGATGCCCTCGCTATCAACCTCGACCCTGGTGCCGAGAAAGTGGATTACGACACGGAGTTTGATGTCAGAGATCTGGTTTCTCTGTCCGATGTAATGATTGAGTACGAACTTGGCCCCAACGGAGCTCAGATTCTAGCTGCTGATTTAGTGGCATCTCGGGCTGACGAAGTTTTCAATGAGATTGAAGGGTTGTCCTGCGACATACTAATTGTAGATACTCCGGGACAGGTGGAGTTGTTCGCCTTCAGAGAGGCCTCCAGCCATCTCGTGAGCGTCATAGGGCAGGGCAGGGCCTGTTTGATCTTCCTCTTCGACCCGATGCTCTCACAGACACCCAGTGGCTTCGTTTCGCAGATGCTGCTCTCGTCGATAGTTCACTTCAGACTTGGGCTGCCGACCGCCAACTTCCTCTCTAAGTCCGATCTACTGGAGCCTGAAGCCCTCGAGAGAGTACTGGATTGGGGCGAGAATCTCGACATTCTCGAGGCCGCCTTGTATGAAGAGTCGGCTCAGCAGGCCCGAGACGCGCACTCAGGGAGTCAGAGAGCAGAGTTTGCGATAGGTCAGTTGAGGATGATGCAGCACGCTTCGATACAACCGGGATTGACTCCTCTCTCCAGCGAGAACGAGGAGGGGCTTGCTGATGTGCTGACCTTTGCCCAGACCATATTCGGTGGCATGGCAGATATGAGAGACGGATACTCGGGAGACATTGAGCATGAACGAGGCTGAGGCGAAGAGTGACCTGATAGCGATAGATGATGTCAGCGATAAGTTATCTGAGATTATAGATTGGGCAATATCATTCAAGCACGGTGGCGACTTCAACTTTGACTTCAAACCTCTTGAGGGAATGTCTATCGGCTCAATTTACGAGAAGCCTTCGACCAGAACTAGGGTGTCCTTTGAGGTGGGAGTCAGCAGACTTGGAGGGCAGCCACTGACACTTCTTTCCAATGACATCCAACTGGGCAAGAGCGAGTCAATCGCCGACACTGCAGCGGTGCTGTCGCGCTTCCTAGATGGAATCACATACAGGTGCTTCGATCACGCCGACGTAGTAGAACTGGCCAAGCATGCAACGGTACCTGTAATCAACGCCCTCTCTGACCTACATCACCCATGCCAAGCAGCAGCCGATCTGATGACGATAGTTGAACACGGAGACAGAGTGAACGGCCACATAGCCTGGGTGGGGGATGGTAACAACGTGTTCCACGATCTGTTACTCGCTGTCGTCACACTGGGGCACGATGTGCGCTACGCAACTCCTGTGGGCTTCGAGCCTGACGAATCAGTGATGAGCAGAGCTCACGATATAGCCGCGCGGACAGGCGCGATAATTCTCGGCTCTAACGATCCTGTTGAGGCGGTCCGCGACGCTGGAGTAATCTATACAGACATCTTCGTATCGATGGGAGAGGAGCACATTGAGGGTAAGACAGATGCTTTCGAGGGTTTTCAGATCAACGAAGAGTTGGTCGCCCATGCCGACCCCGACTACCTATTCATGCACTGCCTCCCTGCTCACCGTGGCGAAGAGGTGACCGACGCGATCATAGACTCCTCCAACAGTGTAGTCTTCGACCAAGCTGAGAATAGGATGTGGGCCCAGATGTCTCTGCTAACCTACCTATGCAACAATGATGCTTGGCACGCATACAGGGAACTTGAATGACTACGCCAGAAGCGAACTGCCAAGGAAGGCTGCGAGGGTTAAATACATCGATTTCTTGATTAATTGCTGTGCTGCATGGTCCTCAGAAGTCATAAGTTTACCCTTTACCATGAGTAGTAACATAACTGCAGGGATCACCCCTACCAAGTGCAGTTGGGGGAAGACTCCAATGCCGAAGGGAACGAGTAGCGATATCAGTGTCAACAAGAGGAGGACCCATGCCACCGCCCGAGCCTTCTCTGAACCGACTCGCATGGCGTATGTGTTCCTGCCGTCGTCACCCTCCATGTCCTCAATGTCCTTGACAATCTCTCTCGCTAAGCTGTACAGCACCCCCACGGTGAACATCGCCCAAACGCGCTCATTGAACGGCTCGAATACGCCAGCGGCTCCAAACAGGATGACCATTCCCACTGAGAGGCTGATAGCGATGTTGCCCGGAAGTCCCCTCTCCTTGAGCCGCAGACTGTATGAGCCAGATGATTCATAATTAGTCAGCAAGAAAAGCGCCCCGAGCCATATCACGAGGGCCGGATACCACCCTTCGACTCCTCCTTCCGTATCTCCAGCGATACTCATGGCACCGATGATTGAGACTAGTGAAACTGCCATCATCAAGGCTATCCCTCTCTTGGCCGATACCTTCGAAATTGCTCCTGACGGAAGTGGTCTGCTGGGACGATTGACTAGATCGATTTCAAGATCAAGGTAGTCGTTAAGAGCGTTCCAAGAACACATAAACGACCAGACTGAGATGGCCTGTAATGCCGTAATCCATGCGAGTTGACCCTCGGGCAGACCTCCGAGTGCGAGCATGGAGCCGAGGAATACACCGAGAAAACCTGTGGTCGAATTTCCAGCCCTGAAAAGGACCCACCACGAACCCATCGCACCGCTACTGCTCACGGCCTGACTCAGGGCCCCTCTGCCTTGATTGCTTCCCTCGGTCAGGAAGTGGCTTGTACGGCTTGTCGTGCGAGGCCCCAGATACAGACGGTGTACGTACTCCCTCTGAACAGCCCACGCACATGCCCGACCTTGGAGAATCGGATGTCCTTGGCCATGATGTTACCGACCTGATTCATGGTGGCACCCCAGCGGAACCTGCCGTTGAGGTGGTCGAATATCTCGACGGTGTTCGCGGTGTCATTCTCCTCAAGGTAAATCCGCACCTCTTCTCGAAGTCGTTGTGTCCTAGACATCAGGCCACCACCGTAGGAGTGGCCTGACTTGCGCGTAGCCTGTCGTGCAGGCCCTGCCAGCTGGAGGGACTCACATTGATCTGCGCGACTAGGTGTGGCATAGGCCCCCAGGAGTCGTGGTCAGAGACCACTCCGGTTGCGCTGACAAGTGTCGAGTCTGATGACCCGAGTGCGGCTGCGTTCGTTCTTCGCAGGGTTGCTAGTGAGACTACCCTGCATGGCTCTGGACGCTTCCTGTAGAGGAGCGTCGATGTGTCGTCTTGTTGTCCGTTCATGGAGGTATGTCATGGCTTCCACATATCAAGCGAGGCAATAGTCCCGAAGAGTGAAAGTGAAAGTGAAGGAAATCGTAAATCAGGCTCTCAACCCATTGTTTTCTTAAGCGAACGGCCAGTCGCTGGGAACCGCGCTCGTGTGGTGTAGTTCGGTCCATCATGATGGACTCTCGATCCGTCGACCCGGGTTCAAATCCCGGCACGAGCACCACTTTAGTGACTCATAACGGTCTTAAATGGACCTTCGTTGGCGTAGTAAGGTCTCGATGCGCGTAGAGCACGATGTGAAGTTGACCTTTGACGATGTTCTGATTCGACCTAAGCGCAGTACACTGGTTTCGAGATCGGATGTCAACCTGTCGAGGGACTTTGAGTTCTGTCATTCTAAAGGAACCTGGAGTGGTGTGCCCATAGTAGCTGCCAACATGGATACCACTGGCCTGTTCTCCATTGCGAAGGTGCTGCAGGGCCACAGCATGATAACCTGCATACAAAAATTCTACTCGACTAAAGAGTGTGTGCGAGCTTGGGATGACGGAGTCAATCCAAGCTTCGTCGCAGTAACATGCGGCTCGACCGAGGAGAGTTTTCAGTTGCTACAGCGCAAGTTGGCAACCAACGACGGAATCAGGATGATCTGCATAGACGTCGCCAATGGATATCGGGAGGTCTTCCTCGATTTCGTACGACGTGTGAGGGGAGAGTTTCCTGACAAGATAGTCATCGCAGGCAATGTCGCTACTCGGGAGATGACGGAGGCGCTGATACTGGCGGGGGCGGACATAGTGAAGGTCGGCATAGGGCCGGGTTCGGTGTGCACCACCCGTAAGGTGGCAGGTGTTGGCTATCCGCAATTGTCAGCCATCGCTGAGTGCGCCGATGCAGCTCACGGACTACTCGGTCATGTGATGGCCGACGGAGGTTGTTCGTCGCCGGGAGATGTGTCCAAGGCTTTCGCAGCAGGAGCGGACTTTGTTATGCTAGGGGGCATGTTCGCCGGCCACGACGAGTCGGGCGGGGAACTGATTGAGAATGGCGACGGGAAGATGTACAAGTCGTTCTACGGCATGTCCTCGACCAAGGCGATGGAGTCGCACTATGGAGAGGTGGCCAAGCACCGGGCTCCGGAGGGCAAAGAAGTCAGGGTGCCTTACAGAGGGACACTGGAAACGACTGTGCAATCAGTTCTCGGAGGAGTTCGTTCGGCCTGCTCTTATGTTGGAGCTAGGCGCATCAAGGATCTACCGAAGTGCGCCACCTTCATCCGAGTCACCCAGACCACCAATGAAGTCTACCAGCGATTCGATGTCCAAGAATAGTAAATGACTAGTGCTGAGGCACTAGGTTAGATGTCGAAAACCACTTGGGCCATCCACCCGGGGCCCTCAAAAGATGGGATGTCGGAATCGACGCCGGGGATTACCTCACCTTCAGCGACCTCTATCAGGGCCAGTTCGTGCAGTGTGATTGCCTTGACCTCGACCTCGCGCTCGATCATGTCTGCGTCGGCCCAGGACACCTGTGCGACTATCCTTCCGTCCGCTACGACGAGTTCGGACTCGCACAGCCACTGACCCTCCGCAGAACCGCGATAGAGAACTTCCTCGAGCCATCGAACCAAACCGCGTTCTAGGTCACCGCCAGAGAATTCGACTGTCCACTCATCGTCCGTCTTCGGCAGGGATGCTGCCGAGTCAGTTCCTTTCGGTGACAGCTGGATGGATTGCAAGCCAATCGCGGCTTCGGACATAGCGCCCGGGGCGTCAGCACAAAACGCTCTCAGGCCGATGTCCGCGGTCGTGGGCATTATCCACCAAGACATGTCATCTCCATACCGGCGAGAGGTGTGTCGCGCAAGAAATGAGAGGGTCAGTCGAACTCGCTGCAGAGTTCGCCCTGGCCGGGGAAACTGATGGCAGACTTAGGATTGGTGTTCCACTTGTTCTCACACTTGTTCAGGTGGCCATCGCCATCGGAGTCAATGTTGGCATCGGCCGGATCGAAGGGGTCGAACCCGAAGTAGTACTCCCAACCAGCCCACATGCCGTCGCCGTCCTGATCCTGGTGATACACCTCCGAACCGTCGAACCACTGATCTCCGTCAGTATCGGGATTAACGGGATTAGTGCCGTTCTGGTACTCTTCGAAGTTGGTGAAGTTCTCCAAGTCGTCGTAAAAGTCGTTACCGGCTTCCGAGGTCGGATCTATGTGGCACTCAGAGTACTGAGGGTCATTCCAGCCCGGGCAGTATCTGTTCAGCAGATGGGTTCGATTCAGCCCGTCGCCGTCGAAGTCCTCCTGCCCATCATTGATGCCATCGACATCGGAGTCATCCATTTTGGGGTCCATCGGACCGCGTGCACCAACAGCGCTGAGGGTGTTATTATCAACCAATCCAAGACTTAGTGCAAGTTCGGAATAATGGACCTCCCAGCCATCGGGAAGCCTGTCTCCATCAGTGTCGTCATCCACTGGATTGGTGTCCCAGCGGTCGGGTGCCTCGAGGGTGTTCATCAGAGTGTCGTTATCAATGTCGAAGGCCGAGTCCGGCAGTGATCCCCAAGCGGGATTGATGGCCCATCTGCCGCTGGCAGGAATTGTGAAACCTGAGAGATTCATCTCGTGCAGGAAATACTTGGGATCCATCTGGCCATCGCCGTCCCTATCTCCGGAGGTAGAGAAACCGCCGAGATAGCTGCTCCATACCCAACCGCCCGGACCTAATCCGCACTCAATCATCGATTCGCAACCCGGCGGCAGCCAGTTTGTCACCGAAATCCACAGACTGTGACTCTTAGTGTTGTGCTGCACCGAGAAGACCTGCATCTCCCAACCATCAGGTTGGCCATCGCCATCGGTGTCGTTGTTGAGTGGGTTCGTCGCGCCCTGCCAGGGGCGTGGGATGTTCAGGACCTCGTTGCCATCGAACAATCCGTCGTCGTCACTGTCGGGGTTGTTGGCATGGGTGATGTACTGGTCTAGGCCGTCGATGACCTCTTCCCCATCGGCCAGGCCATCGAGGTCGGTATCGTGAGAAGACGCGTTGGTGTAGTATTTCGAGCCATTCCAAGTGAAGCCATCTATCGCCTCGGTAAAGTCCTCAAGTCCGTCGCTGTCGGTATCCTTGTCAGTCGCATTGGTAAAGAAATCGTAGTACTCGGCTGCGTCTGACAGTCCGTCCCTGTCGGTGTCGTAGGCTCCCGGGTCACTGCGCACGTGGACGTCCTTGACACCCTGATCGACTATTCGGATGGTCCAACCGATGACTTCGATGCCGTCGATGAGTCCATCGTCGTCGGTGTCAGCGTCTAACGGGTCGGTGGAGCGGCCGTCGACGAAGCCGTCGCCGTCACGATCCCTCGCATTGTACTCGTCGAGGTTAGTGAAGCGCTCATTCTCTTCAACGACCATGGCAAGGTCCTGTATGCGACTAGTAACTTCTTGACCTATCTCGACGTTAATCGCGTATATCCAACCCGCTGTCAGGGTCTTGATGGGGATGTTGATGTACTGACTGGACTGGACTGTCCGGACCCAAAGAACGGTGCTGTTGACCTGAACGTAGTCGCCCACCTCGACCGAGATGGCGTGCACAGTGGTGATACCGACCAGATCAGAGTACCGGACCCCTCCGTCACCGTCGGCATCATAGCCGTCGAAATCAGGGTCCTCATCAGCGTTGCTGCCATCATTGGGGTGGATGCCGCTCATGTGCTCCCAACCGTCGGGCATGCCGTCGTTGTCAGTATCTGCGTCGAGTGGACTGGTGAAGTTCTCGGGCCCCCACGTATAGGCGACCTCGTACTCCTCAACATTGTTCAGACCGTCCTCGTCTATGTCGCCATAGGCATCGGTGGCGTTGGCTGGATTGAGGAATCGGTTACCCTCAAAATCCAACGCGTAGCAGTACTCGAAGCCATCTGGCATGCCGTCACCATCGGTGTCCCAGTCGCCCGGCCCATTGAGGCGCCCGTCGTTGTCCATGTCCTCCTCAAACCAGGTCCTGTCGCCGTGGCCGCTCATGTGCTCTGAGTAAGGCGATTGGAGAGTTAGGGTGCCGAACACCGGCACTCCGCAGTGCACTCCGAGTTGAATCTGCCCGAAGGCAATCTCATAGCGGTCGGCAATCAGGTCACCGTCGCTGTCCTCCTCGAGTGGGTTCGTGTCATATCTCTCTTCGACATAGTTCCTCAAACTGTCGGGTTCAGGCTGCTCCAAGTCGAGTAATGCGTCACAGGAGTGACCGAACTGGCTCCCCATATCGTCCCACTCACTGGATCCGATGTCATTCTCTATCTGCCCCTTGACCTCAGGAGTAAGCAAGTAGCAGTTCCAGTTCCCATCGAGGGGATCCAAGAGGGTGATTTCGCCGGACGGAGTCTCGACAACGAAGGTGTACTCAGACTCCCACCGGTCGTTCAAGCCATCCCCATCGGTGTCTCTGAGATTAGGATTGGTACCCAACTCCATCTCTTGAGTATTCGTCAGGCCGTCTCTATCGGGGTCGCCGAACGGACCGTTATCAGGATTAGGGAAGGTCTCGTTCTGCTCTCCTGTCTCTTCTTCGTTGTCGGTAGGAGTGAATGAAATATCACTGGTAGCTGGCTCGCCGTTGTCAAGTGGGTCTAGGCCATTGGAAATTTCCCATCCGTCCTCGAGTCCGTCACCATCGGTGTCAGCGTTCCTCCAGTCGGTCCCATACAGGGTCTGCTCCATCCTGTCAGGCAGCCCGTCGCCATCGAAGTCCTCTCCTCCAATGTGGAATTCATCGTTGGCCTCAATGTCTCCGCCGGCCGCCTCAAAGCCTCCTGACTCAGTGGTCGAAAGACCGGCATCGATGATTGTGTAGAATCCCGCTAGGCATAGAGTCGCGGTGATTGCGAGAACAGCGTACTGGTTGTGATTCAGGGCCATGGAGTACACCCGGCCCCAAGGGGGCCGTCAGATTGAAATTGGGCACCGATATAATGTTTCACAGCCACTGCGCAATCGGAGTCAGGCAGCTATCTCTCTCGAAGAGAGTAAATCGAGCGTTACTCTACCTCCCTCGAAGTTGATTGAGGCGCGGCCATTTCTGCCATAAGCCCGCTCCCAGCAGCCGAGCAGTACTCCACTTGCAATGGCTGGATGGAATACTGTGGAGAAACCAAGAATCACTCCTCCATGATTATCTATCTGTTTCATCGATTCAATTCCCCCGAGTCCATGATACGACAGGTGCCGACGGGCGATGCTGCCCCAGTCGGAGGAATCGCGAACGAGAACATGGTGGCCCTCTGCAACGAATCTTTCTCTGGCCGAGTCAGCTGCAGCCGTCCACCACGCAGAGCGCTTCTCATCGAGGCCTTTCCAAGCATAGTCTTCGACCCTGCCTTCAGAGATGCCGTCGAGATACGGGAGGCAGTATTCTTCGAAGCGCAGTATTAGGTCCCGAGGGAGGAACATCATGCGCTCCCCCATTATCGACCATTGACCAGGGGAGTCGCTCCGCAAATCCAACCACATCTCATCGTTCGACTCGGCCATTGTACCAACGCCGGAACTTTGGTCATTCCAAGCCGGACTGAGGGGTTTGGGGCCGGGGATTTGTGCAGCGTCCTGAGTCAGAGTGATGACTAGTCCCTCGCCTGCACTCTCAGACCAGAGGAAACGGTGACGCTTGCTCGTAGCCCCCTCCCAAGCTGCGGTTATGAGTCCTGAGCAGATAGGTCCCGATGCGGGTTGTTCGACTACTATCCTCGTCTCATCACCATCCTCAAGAATTCTGAACCTGCCGAAGCCGCTCGTCTCCCAGCGTAGGATGGTTCGTGACCATGAAGCGAGGTCGCGTCCAGAAGGAGCGTCCCAACCTCCAGATTCCATCATGTATTCCTCATGCTCCACAGCAGCGTGTGCGAGACGGCGACCGAGACTCTGCCCCGTCCTCTGCTCGAGCCCCTGGAACCACGACTCAAACCAACCCCCTCCTGCTCGCCAAGCAATCTCATCGTGGTCTCGAGACAAGTCCCTGTAGGTGCCGTCATCGAAAGCCTTCCAGCGTTCCTTCACACCCTCCTCCAGTGATGACGGAGTGGAGAAATAATTCCTGATGGATTCCATGAGCCCCATCAATCAGCCACCTAGGAACGTCTCGATGCGATCGAGGGCCTCGGCGAGGACCTCAACGGGCGGCAGACATACCATCCTGAAGTGGCCGCTGCCGAACTCGGGTGAAAATCCCGAACCGTGGACCACCAGCACATGGTGCTGGTGCAACAAATCGAGCACGAATGCCTTGTCATCGGTGGCCATCTCGGGATCGGTAATTCTCACGAACAAGTAGAACGCCCCTCCGGGAGTCTCGCACTCAAGCCCATTGATAGAGGCGATTCTGTCCAAGCAGTAATCCATTCTCCTCCTGATTCTGCCTCGGTGTCCCGCCATCCATCCCGTGTCGTCTACAAGGCCAGCTAGGAAGCCGTGCTGTGCCGGGGTCGAGGCGCACAATCTGCTGCGGAGCAGACGTTCGACACCGTCGCGAACGACTCTAAGAGCGCCACTCGGGTCGTGCCAAGCCATGTAGCCGACCCTCCAACCGGGTGCGAAGTAGACCTTCGAGACTCCATTGAGAACGATGACTGGGGTGCTATCGGAACGTGAAGCCGCAGAGCACTGGTGTCCAGTGAAATCGAGCCCGTCGTAGATTTCATCTGCAAGGATGGTGCACTTAGGCCACTGGCTCGCGATGTCAATGAGTGCGTCTACTTCGTCTGGCGTGGCAACATTTCCGGTAGGATTATTTGGGTTAATCAGGACGAGTAGTCGGACGCTGTCGTTCATCTTGGAACGTATGTCTTCGAGGTCGATTTGCCATCCGTCACCTGGGCCCATCCGGTACTCTACGGTAGTGCCTCCGTACATCTGTGGATAGGCCATGTACGGAGGGTAATGGGGGCCGGGGACGAGGATGGTGTCACCCTCCTCTAAGAATGCGGCGAAGATAATTTGCAGTGCCTCAGTGACACCGTGCGTGACATATACATCATTAGGCGAGCAGTCCCATCCTTTCGCAGATTCTGCAGATGCTATGGCACTACGTAGTTCTGGAATCCCGTAGGAAGGTCCGTAGCCGTTGTCCTGCCGGTCGAGCGCTGCTTTGAATGAGGTGATCATGTGCTCTGGAGTCGGCAGGCCCTCGTAGGCCAGTGGGTCGCCTATATTGAGGCGGATGATCTCGTGACCTTGGGCTTCGAGTTCGACGGCGGGAATCACGACGTCGCGAATAGCGTACTCTATCGCAGCTGCGCGGGCTGAGACGTCGACTTGCTCTACCACGTGCGTGCGTGATGCAGTTCCGCCATCAAATCGACGGATTGTAGATTGCTCAGATGCCCAGTAGGGAACGTGCCTCATCGAGTGCGGCTGGGATCCCTTCGGGATTGGAGCCGCCACCTTGTGCGATGGTCGGCCTGCCGCCCCCTCCTCCGCCGATGTGCCCTGCTATGGCATTGAGTATTTCGACCGCGTTGTGGCGCTCGGCTGCTATACTGCCCTCGGTCGAAGCGACAATGAGTGTGCCGCCACCCTCGCGGCTTCCGAGTACCGCTAGAGTGGGTGTGGACGCATCGCGAGTCAACTCACCCAGCATTATCATCATCTGCTTGGAGTCACCCTCTGACTCCATCACCACGTAGCGAACACCGTCCTTCTCGACTGCTGCATCCCCCCCTCCACTGGTTCGCAATCTCACGATTTCGGCCTCCATTGATTCAATTCTCTTCTGCTGTGACTTCCACTCCTCGAAGAAGCGAGATACGGTGCGAGGCAGATCGTCGGGTTGCACTCCGAGAATCTCCGATGATTCGCTTAGCAGGCGCTCCTGGCGCCGTGCGTGCTCGCGTGCCGTTTCCCCTGCCACGATCTGCAGACGCTCTACCCCGTCTTGTACCTGACTCGACCTGATGATGCGTAACTCCCCAACTTTGCCCGCTTCATCATGGTGCGTGCCGCCACAGGCCTGAATGTCGTAGTCACCTATCCTGATGATTCGTATCTGACTATGCTTAGGAGGGCCGCCCTGGTAGATGTCGAAGCCGAAGATGGCATCGGCCTCAGCCCTATCCAAGACCAGCTTCTCTATCCCGGGGTTCAATTCAACAATCTCGTTGGCTCTGTCTTCGATACTGTCTAGTTGCTCTCTCGTTGGCCTTGAGTAATGAGTGATGTCGAGTCTTGCGTAGCGCGCGCCCTTGTTCGAGCCTGCCTGCCAAATGTGGGGACCTAGCACTTCCCTGGCCGACCCTCCAACGATGTGCACCGCCGTGTGGTGATCCATCAACTGCTTCCTCCTGCCCCAGTCGATGATACCTTTGGCCGGTCCGCGGGCCAACGGTGCGTCAGTCAAGTGGAGGATGACTTCGCCCTCGACTCTGGTGTCGAATACGTTTGCTGACGAGCCGTTCTGAGATAGAGTCCCCTGATCGCCAAGCTGCCCGCCGCCCTCTGGATAGAACAGGGTGCGGTCGAGGATGATAGCGTGCGTCGGCTCACCGACAACTTCGGAAGAATAATTCATCGAGTCTGCAGTCCCCTTTGGAAGAGGGCTGCAGTGTAGCACTTCAGAGGTGAACTCAGTAGCCCTGGTGTCGTCGTAGTAGTCTTGCAAGGTAGCCGGCATAGAGTCCACATCGACTATGCTCTGTATCTCTCGAGAATTGGCAGCGGCCTTGGTCATCTGGGCGTTGCGAGCAGCCATGTCTGCCGCGAAGCCGACTCTGACAGTCAACCGCTCCCAACCGAGCCCATGCGCAATCGACACCGTCATCTCCGGGTTCAGCCCCCGCTCCTCAGCGAGACGGAACAGGGTCTCGTCGGGTATCTCGGCTGCGTCCTTTGGCAAAGATTTCAGTGCCGTGCGCACCGCAGCCTCGCCCTTCCTCAACATCTGGTAGTATCGAGTCTCCTCGAGTTCGAGAATACTCAGAACCCCTTCTCTCGACTGAACGAAAGAAGACATGTCCAGATAGGTATCCATGTGATGTGCTCCGAGGTCGGAGAGGCTGACGGACGCGCCGATTCCGTCTTTCATCCTACAGGCACGGCGCGCCAGCATCCTAGCGAGGTAGCCCGCCTTGGCGTTGCTCGGAACCAGTCCATCACCGAGCATATTGCAAAGCGCATGCATGTGATCAGGTATAGCATATATCGAAGACAGCGGTTCAGTAACTCGCTTCAGCTCGTCTACAGAGAGCTTGATTCCTGTCTCAGAGAGTCTTTCCACCAGTTTCTCGTACAGCGCCTGCACGTCGGTACCGACGTCTATGTTCAGGATTCCTGCTAGTCGTGAGAGTTCGCTGAGCAGGGCATCCATGTCCACCCCCATACCCAGAGAAGATACCATCGAGTCGAAACCGCTCAGTTGCTTCAACCAAGTCACGGACTCCGGATAGATGGCCTCGTAGATAGTGGGAGTTCCGGCTGCGGCCCAGCAGAACCTCTCGAGACCGTAGCCGGTGTCGATAATCTGCAGGTCCATCTCCTTGTAACGCAGTCCCTTAATTTCGATTTCACCCTCGTCCGATTCCTCTAGGCTCATGAACACCAGGGTGGCCAGTTCGAGCCCCCCTACAATGACCTCGAGGGCGGGGCCAGCGTTGCCGCCACCCGACCATGGATTCTCCACGTAGGTCAGATCCTCGGGACTGATGCCAAAAGAATCGACTAGCATCTCATCGCAGTAGCGCACGCACTGGTCTATCCAATAGACTACGTCACCGTCTTTGGGACGGTTGAAAGCATGGTGAGCCATCATCTCAAAGGTAGATAGATGTCGTCCGGAACGGCCTACTGCAGCCACGTCGGTCAGCCTGATGCAGGGCTGGCTGATGACTAGAGGGTTTGCCGGCGGAGGGACCTGTCCGCTCGTCACATGTGGCTGAAAGTCGGCTATGCTGGCTATGGTCAGGTGGATGTCGTCACGCCATCTGGCGATGATTGGATAGGGTTCCACGCGTGTGTGGCCACGCTTCTCAAAGAAGTCGAGGAAGGCTTTCCTCATTGCATCCTTGAGAGGCTTGCCCCTCATCGAGAAGCCGCCTATAGTCGGGTTGCCGATGAAGGTATACGGGTCCTCAGTAGTATCGCCGCAGGTGGTGCGACTACTGTCTCTAGTCCAGAAGCGTGCTCCAGTAACCCGACAGGTCTTGCAGACGTGTCCTGATTCATCCCAGTAGGGTATATGGATCTCTCCGAAAGCCATGCTATCACACCTTCCTGCGCTCCATCCATCGGACTGACGGTCTTGAAGGCGATTGTCGAGAGTTGCCCGTTGTGTTGAAAGCGAGAGTGCAGCAGGCTTGGCCATGACAGCCGAGTGGAGGGATTTTCTCGAACCATCAGGCCCAGGCCGGATGCGCATCACGAAGCACGGCAGCATGCTCACCGACGCCATCCTGATAGCTGACGAGAAGCATATGGCGGAGCACTCTGACGACCGCTCTCCCAATCAGCTTGTCAACACTGCCTGCCTGCCAGGAATCGTCGGCGAAGCTTGGGCAATGGCCGATTGGCATTTCGGCTATGGCTTCCCGATAGGAGGAGTAGTGGCGACCGACGTGAATTCTGGCGAGCAGGGTGGGGCGATATCTCCCGGAGGAGTCGGTTTCGACATCAATTGCGGAGTCAGGATGTGCGCTACTGAGCTGACTCTGGAAGACGTCAATCCCAAGGCACTGGCCGAGAGCCTTGCTCACTCGATTCCTGCCGGGGCCAGCCGCAAGGGAGGAGTCAGCCTGACTGCGAGCGAAATCGAATCTGTTCTCTCGGATGGCGCGAGCGCCGCGGTCGACCTCGGATGGGGAGAGTCGCGGGACCTCGGGGCCATCGAGTCAAACGGTCGGCTAGAGAGCTCTGAGAGAGATGTCGGTGAACGCGCGCTCAAGCGGGGCTCGACAGCACTCGGTACCCTTGGGTCGGGTAACCACTTCGTCGAGTTACAGGTAGTAGACAGGGTGGTCGACCAGAATGCCGCCTCTGCCTTCGGCCTCAGACAAGGACAGGTGACTGCCATGATCCACACCGGATCCCGAGGGCTCGGGCATCAGGTCTGCACCGAGCATGTGGCTGCGATAGAGTCGAATTATCGCAGAGATGGCGATGTTTGGCACTCGGAAGAATGGGGGATTAGTCTCGCGGACCGTCAGCTCGCAGCTGCCCCGATTCACAGCCGTGAGGGGGCGGCCTACCTTGATGCGATGCGGGCTGCCGGTAACTATGCCTTCGCCAACCGCTCGGCTTTGACTCAGAGGTTGCGCGAGGCACTTCGCGAGCAGCACGGCCGGGATGGCGAGCTGAATGTCGTCTATGACGTGAGCCATAACATCGCCAAGATTGAGGAGCATCGCGTTCACGGTGCCTCCTGCACCTGCTGCGTACATCGCAAGGGCGCCACCAGAGCGCTCGGAGGGGATCATCCCGAGCTGGCTGCCGCATTCTCCGGAGTTGGGCAGCCAGTGCTGGTCCCAGGGGACATGGGGACTGCTTCATGGGTCCTTGCTGGACCTACCTCAGGGGGCAATGACGCCTTCTCGTCTTCCTGTCACGGGGCAGGTCGCAGGCTCTCTCGCACCGCTGCGCGGAAGAGTGTAGACTCAAACGCCCTGATGGAATCGCTCGAAGCAAGCGGCATCCACGTTCGGGTCAAGACTCCGAACGTCCTATCCGAGGAGGCACCCGAGGCCTACAAGGACGTTGACGAAGTTATCCGCCTGACCAGCGAGGCTGGCCTAGCAAGGCCAGTGGCTCGATTGAGGCCGATAGCGGTAATCAAGGGCTAATCGGACTTGTCGCGGTAGTGAATCTCTATGATGTCGTTGTTGTGAATGACGCTGTTCTGGTACTCGTAGTTCAACTCGCCATTCACGTACATCACCACCTCGCTGTCCTTGTCGGCTACCTTGTAGAGTATCTGGTTCTCGTTAAAGGTCTCGCCCCAGATCTCGAAGAAGGCCCCAACGGGGGCATTCATCGGAGTTGGAGTCTCAATGTGGAGCTTGCCAGTCTCATCGTGGGTGTGGATTCCTCGCATGCCATCGCATTCGGAGTCATCTATTCCTATGTTGGCTGCGATTGAGACCTCTGAGCCGTCGATGAATATACTCAGTGTTGCGTGGTCATGCGAGTCAATCTCGCTGTGGCCAGCTAGGCAGACATCGACAATCTCCCAGTCAGCGGGCTCATCGGTGAGAGTACCTGGTGAGAATACAACTACTGCGACGAAGGCAGCGGTCATCAGTCCAGCGCCTAGTAGGAGCATCGACTCCATATTCATGGTACCCGGACATACGCATTCGTCTTGAACCATGAGGCTGTGCATCTCGATATGCAGAGGGCAGAGAAGGTCCCTGAGTACTGGGATGTTGCCAAGGCGGAACTGTCTGCCGCCGATTCAGCTCTAGCAGGGGTCATCGCACGGAACGAGGACCCTGCCCTCTCTTCGAAGGGGGATATGTTTCCGACTCTAGTATCGTCCATCATGGGCCAGCAGATTTCCACTGCCGCCGCGAGAACGGTCCGGGGCAGATTCGAGGACCTAGTAGGGGATGTGAATCCTAAGACAGTGCTGTCACATCGTCCTGAAGAGCTTCGCAGTTGTGGGTTGTCGGGACGCAAGACGGAGTACATCCTCGGGATAGCCGAAGCTTGGCAGAGTGGGTACGCCGACAAGGACTGGGGCGGGATGAGTGATGTTGAGGCGATAGCGGCTCTGACTGAACTCAGAGGAGTAGGGAACTGGACAGCTGAGATGATCCTAATCTTCACGTTGCTGAGGCCGGATGTTTTTCCGGTGGACGATATAGGAGTGGTACGTGCAGTTGAGCGGCTGTACGCAGAAGGTGGAAGCCTGAGCACCGATGAAGTGCTCGCGAAGTCGCAGGACTGGAGACCCTGGAGGACAGTAGCAACATGGTACCTGTGGCGTAGCATCGACCCCGAGCCGGTGCAGTACTAACTACATGCAGTATCCGCGCTTCGGTTGATCGGGTATCGACGGGGCAGCCCCTGACTGAACTCCGTCAGCCTCTTCCATTATGATTGTGAGCAGTGTGTTGACGAGGGTTCTGAGCTCCTCGACCTCCTCTCTGAGATCATCGAAAGTACCAGCATCGCTATCCTCAGGCATCGCGCATCCCATCTGAAGAATCACTTCCTCAGGCTGGCGAACGCTGCACTATGGCCTATAAACACGAGAGGTCATAGGCTTGCAGCCGAGGCGGTTGATGAAGTGAGTTTGAATAGCCGTCACTCGACTTCGTCGTCCGCATCTTCTTCCGCTTCTTCTTCCTCTCCCGGCTCCTCTTTCTCGTACTCCCACGAGTCTCCCCCGTAGTAGTCTTCGTCATCGTCCTCGTAGTAGTAGTCATCACTGTCGCGTCCTCTTAACATGGTCATAGCTATGCCTAGAACTACAACGACTAGTACGCCTCCGAGCAAAATCATCTGCGAGTCTTCGCCTCCTGTTTCGGTGGTAGGCGGTGGCTGTACGTTAACCCCTACAATTGCCTGGTAGGGGTTGTCAAAGTCACCATCAACGATGAGATACAGGTTCGGTTGGCCTGGCTGCCACGACTCCCATTGGAACTCAGAGTAGACACTCGAGCTCTCAGCGGGCAATGGCAATACAATGGGTCCGTCCCTAGCTGTGGAGAGTGATTCTCTCCACTGACCTCCATCGACCAGTTCATAGAGTCCGACAGTGAACTCTCCCTCTCTCTTGCCGGGATTCTCCCAGAATGTCTCGATGGAGATGATTTCGCCCTGCACCGGAGTGTTGCTAGGGTTGATTACCGAGCGAGTGTATTGCCCGAGGAACTCCATGATTCTCAGAGTGACTTGCCTCGGTGCCGAATCACTCCCTGAGCCGATAATCTCGTTACCAGACTTGTCCGTAGAGGTTATCCAGAACCAGAGATAGTCCCCTGATTCTATCTTCATGTCATTTAACGGACTGAAATCCAGCGCCGACTGATACACATCGTTGGTGTCGTCGTCGATAATCATGGTCATCTCACCAGTGGCCTCGGTCCCTGCAACTGGACCGTTTGCTCTGACGTAGACCCACGAAACCTGCAGCGGGCCGTCCATCATACCGATCTCGTCGACCATTGTCACGGTCACCGTGACATCTCCCAGCATGTCTGAATCCAATATCGTCAGAGAAGAATCTGGATAATCTGCTATGTTGAACAGGGCCTGTGGTGCCTTGCTGTCAACTATAACGGAAGCATCGCTATTGGCCACAGACGAACCCAATCCTGGGACGTTTAGGACACTGGTAGTGACTGACATCTCGGGATTTAACGGCACCCTTGCAGGTAGGACCATGGACCCAGAGAAGGATCCGTCGGAATCCACTTCGACCACAATGTCGACTTCCTGAGTGCCGTAGATGACTTCAATCTCGACCTGTAGGTCTTCGGGAATCTCCGAAGCCCGCACCTGTGAGCCTGCGTAGTATATCGCGCCGTCCATCTGGAACTCATCTCCCTGTCGCAGGTACAGCGAATTCCCGATTGACTCAATCTGAGGCGGAGTCAAATCGGACATGGACTCCGGAACTGCCATGAACTTGTTATCGAGCTCCCATGTCAGTTCGCCTATGTTATTCTGGTAAGCGACAGTAGTGAGGTCGTCCTCGATACTGATACTCGGTTTGCATCCGAGTTGACCATCCTCCCACGGGTAGTCCCACGAGAGTTCGAAGCCAAGGCTAATCTGGGTGATGTCCGAAGTGATTTGAGATGATTGAGCACTAAGTGGCGAAACCATGCTGTCATCAGCGGTCCACAGTGTCCCTCTGGACGGGTCGTAGGTGAACTTACCCAAATTCGACGGGCCGTCGCCGCACAGCATCACAGTGATGTTATCGAGAGTGTGGATGCCGTTGGCTTCTTCGACTTGGATAGTAAAGGTGTGAGGCACCCCTGCAAGCAGGTAGCCAATCTCACGATCCAATTCGTATCCAGATGAAATCAGGCTGGTCGGCTCGTCGGTGGCTACCACGATACTGGCCCATGCGTCAGCAGCACCGGGGCCCCCTCCGGTTCCTCCGTCCTGATAGGTGTGTCCGGCCCAGTCGGTGCCCTCAATGTAGAAGTGGACCATGCTGTTGAACGGCAGAGCGGAGAGATCCAGCGAAGGAAACTGCACCTGCTGCTGACCGGTCATTCCTGAGGTTAGAGGCATCTGCATAGACAAGTACTCGTCTTCATCAGCTACACCGTCCATATTCAGGTCGTCCATGGTCTCGCGCCAGTAGCGCAACGTGATTATCTCGCCGCGGGCCTCTCCCTCATCGATGGTGATGAATAATGCGAGTGGGTTGTCGGGTTCCCAAACCTTAGCGTGGGCCGATTGCAGGCCGATATTGGTGTTGAGTTCCATAGGACCAGCGATGGGTGGGTTGGAATCGACTCTGACTATGACCTGAGGTGGAACCCCTGTCACATCCTCAACTCCTGCCGCCGATCCTGATGGGCCGACAGAGAGCATCATCGGCGACATAGATAATTCCGACAGTGATGCCGGAGGAGAAACGATTCCAGAGTACCCTCCTCCGTCTTCGGATGTCATTGCGAATAGGTTACCCGATAGATTCAGGCCGACAGAATAGTCACCGGCGTCGGGGCGGGAACTGGTCGAGTCCTGGAAGCGGACGGACCCCGATATGTTGACCTGAGCGCCATCCATAATCGGGAACGGGTAGAACGGTGAGAACTGGTTGGACAGCAATCTACCGGACTCGTCTCGGACCTCAAAGGAGTCGACCTGTAGATCATTCTCCACGGCCTTGGCACCGGACTGGCCACTGAATGACACTGCTGGCCACACCGTCTCTCCTGATGAGTCGAAGGCCTGAGCAACCCAGCGTATGCTATCGACGTCGTCCCAACTCCAAGAAATCTCAAACGCCCAGTGGACGACGATATCGTTCCAACCGTCGTTGTGCGTCTCGTTACCGATGTAGCTGGCCGTCTCGTCAAGCATAGCGGAATTGATGCCTGAGGATTGGCTGAACATCACTGCAGCTGTCGAATCCCAATCATATGCTGGGTCCTTTGAGACCTCGAATTCGAGAATCACTCCGTCAGAGGCAGTTCCTCGCAAGGTAATCTTCTCGATTTCCGAGTTGTCATACAGGTGGTGGTGCTTGGTCTGAATCTCCACCAACTGCCTATCCGGGTACATCGTGTTGGGAACTTGGAAGTCACGATTTGTCATGATGTAGTCGAAATCGATATCGCCATCAATGGCTATAGAACCCATCTCCGCAGAGATGGTGACAGGTATCGAAACCTGCTCTGGAGGGGGGTCGTCCTGCGTCTGCGAGTCGTGGTAGGCTGATACTGAGGCGCCTAGTCCAGAGACGTTCTCGAAAATCATGTAGCCTATCCCCATCCTACTCAGTGTCACCGTCTGAGCGCTGTTCGAATCTATACTCAAGGAGACTTCTCTCCACTGCCTTCCGGTGTCAGAGTCAGTATGAGTACCCGGCAGCGAGTTAATTGCGAGTATCTGAGCACTGTCAAGCATATTGTAAAATGGTGAATTGACTGAACTACTACTCTGAGTCGCCGTCCCAACAGAAACGGAGACCGGGGATTCGAATCCGTTAGAATCCGGTGAAACCGCGATGATTCCAGCGGTAACCGCTCCGGCTGCTGGAATCCTGAAGGACAGCGATGCAGGACTGCTGCCGTCGAGGGCGAGTATGGCCGTTGTGGCCTGGTACTGTGGTTCGCCTCCCGAGTCGGTGAGCAGTGACTGCCATCCGTAGTGACCGTAGTTAATGCCGAACGGGAAGCTCCACTCGTGAGTCCCGTCATCGATGACGTCAATGTCGGGATTGAGTGCCGGTTCGGCGAAGTTGGCTGTCAGGACCAGTCTGTCAATCCAGCCATTCGTGGGCAGTGATATCGACACCCCGAATCCAGGCTGAGGGTAGGTGAAGGTCAACCCCCCCTGAGATGCAGTTCCCAGAGTACCTCCATTGGGGCCTGTGAAGTCTATTGAGAGGCCACTAGAAAAGTTCCCTGAGAGTCCGATGCTCTTGATTGGCCTCGAGGAGTGGAGGTAGTCAGAGGAGACTGTGCCAGAGACGCCGGTGGCGTTCAACAGGCCATCGATGAGGCTCACACTAGCACTGAGATCCCATCCGTTACCCTCTAACGCTGCGGCGTTCAGAATCCTCTTGCCGCCGATGTGAATCTTGTTTATCTTAGAAGTCTCCTCCTCGTTGTTGGTGCCCATGTGTACCATGAGCTTCATCTGAGGGGTCGTAGTGGTGTCAACTCCGGCCAGAGAAATCGGGAAAGAGACGTTCGAATATCCAGGAACAGTCTCTCCGGTGAAAGTGTCAATCAGAGACGCCCCGACCCAAGAGTCAGAGGGAATCGCGGCATCGACATCGATGAATCCGAGGTTGAAGTCGTGGATGTCAGAGGCGCTAAAGACCGGACTCAGCCAGTCGCCCGGATTCCCGTAGTTGGCGATTCTTATTCCGACGTTATCGAGGTACCATCCGCCCATGTGCCAAATTGAGTCTGCACCTCCGTGGAACCTGAAGCGAACGTCATCACCCGCAAAGGACGCTAGGCTCGCCTCCTTAGACTCGAACGCGGTCGATGTAACGGTGTATGTTGAGCCCGAGGTAGTGCAGTGAACCGCGCCGAAGTAGTTGGAACCCTGAGGGATTGATGTATATGTGTACGCAATGCTGGGTGTGTCGTAGAAGTTGTTGCCCGGGTCCCAGTAGCCCCAAGAGCCGCCGTTGATCGAGATGAAGATGCCGCCTCCGTCCCAGTTATTCTCGAAGCAGGCCCAGTGGTCCATCACGAATGAGGCGCTTGAGTTGGCAGGCAGGCTGTATGTCGGAGAATACAGATTCGTATTGAGGCTGGGTCCGTACGTCCCACCAAGGTTGATTGCTAGGGCATAAGGGAATGAGGGCTCGTTGTTCGTGGGGCCGGCGTTTGATGTGATTTGCCCGTAGGACCACTTGAGATCGTTTGAGGAAGAACTGGGGTTTCTGGTCCATCCGGAAGGCATGCCCGTCGAGGGGTTGCTGGCAGTGGAGTCCTCGAAGCCCTTGGTGATGTCTTGGGATCCACTGGTGAAAGTATAGTAGGCCCAGTCGTCGGTACCTGCTTGGGTGTTTGAGTTAGGGTTCGGCCAAACAGCGCCATAGTGATACGCGGTAGATGAAGTCTCTAAGTCGTCCTCAAAGACAGTGTTGCCCGAACCATCTACGACACGTATGGCGGCAACGGTCAACCCTTCTTGTTCATCTGCTGTGCTGCCCCCATAGTGAGGAAGGTAAGGGTCGCTATCGACAATGAACCGAAGATATACGTTAGCCTGGTTCTGGAACGAGGTCGGGATGTCGAAGGAGACTGTTCGTATCCCGTTGCTCTGATCTCCGGAGACTCCATCATAGCCGTTTACACCAGGAATCGAGCCTGCTCTGTCCTCGCAGTTGTAAACAGTGCTCGAGCCCGTCGAAGAGATGTCGGTCCATGTGTTGTTGTTCAGAGAGAGTTCGACGCAAGCGTTGTCTGAGTATGAGCCCTGAAGGTCCCACTCCATATCTACCTCAATCTCGTGGGTGCTGTTGGTCCCTATCAGGTCCATTGTCCTCTGCAGGGCGCCGTACTGGCTCGCAGAGTATGAGCAGGTCGAGCCGGGGGCGTAGCAACCTCCGTGCCATGCTCCGTACTGAATCCCGTCGTTATGGAAGTTGATGTTGTCGAGGAACCATCCAGGACGCTCGTTGGTGGAAGTGGGGTCGGTCCAAATGTGGAATCTGAACTGAATCTTGCTGGCATTGTCAATGTCAGCAATCGATGACATAGAGATGTTACTCGATATCCAGCCGCTGTGAGTGGGTGAAGCGAACACAGGGACGGCCCCAGAGGGGGCGCCCGCTGGAGTGGGTGCGCTGGTAGACATGGTGCTCGGATAGCCGCCGTCGGGGGCGATGTAAGACCAGTCGGTCCAGCCATTGGTGTTGATTCTGTACTCGACCCAAGCGCCGTCTCCTCCGCCTGCAGCAGTGCTGTCAAGGTGGTACCAGTGGTCGAAGTTTAGGTAGTAGCCACTGATGTCCTCAGCGGCGGGGACATCGACCTGGGGGATCAGGAAGTACCCCGAGCTGCCTGCTGGCACGGGCGATCCAGGCAACGTGCCCACAGAGACAATTCCCTCGGTCGCCGAAGCAGGGACTACGCCGTGAGACAGCGTCTGCTCGCCGCCGGAGATGTTTCCATTTAATCCGCTAAAAGTGGTGGCCTGCCAAAGTTTGTGTTGGTTGCAGAAGTAGGTCTGATTGGTGATTTCATTGGAGTCGAGTTGATTGTTACCGTTGGTATTCAATCCCGCCTTCATCAGGTTGCCTGCGTACTCGCAATTGGTTCCGGCAGGGGTAGTGAAGAACTGGAAGAGGTAGCCTACAGTCGAACCGTTGATTACGACGTCGCAGAAGTAGTCTGTCCAGGCAATCTCATCGCTGTCGAGGTTAGTGTCGAAATCGCTGTCCCAACCCCTCTCCATAACAGTCCCATTACCTCCGCTACAACCGGATACACCTGTGCTGTAACCGTAGTCGTAGACATGCTGCCAGCCGGGAGAGTACTTGTACGCGCCATTGAGATTCACTGTGATAGTACCCTCGTCGAAGGTGCTGATGTTTGACCTCGTACCGTCGTCCTCGAGAGTCAGTGACTCGTCGTTTATCAGCTCGGTACCATAGAAGATACCTGAAGAGAAGTCGGCACCCCCCCATACTATACCGCTGTCTAAGGATGCTGCCATGGGCGAGTCGGTTACATGGAGCCAACCGTCGAGGACGGTGGAGTTACCCGGTACTCTGAACCCCGTCAGTGTAACTGCATCTCCTTGGGGGTTGACCGAGGAAGGTCCTATCCAATTCGTGGACGCTGCGGCGGCAATCGGTGCTGTGAGCATGAGGAGTACGATGGCTCCTGCTAGTCTCTTTCGCTCGGCTGGCATGTGCCTACGTGGGTTTGGGGTATTATGAATGAATTGGTCCTGTTCCTAGAACAGGAGGATATAGCAGCATTTTCATCAGAAAATATGATTGCCCTCAGGAGTTCTGGATGGAGCCACTGGGGAGAATTGAACTCCCGACCTTCCCATTACCAATGGGATGCTATACCCCTAAGCCACAGTGGCAGTGCCCCGGCCATCAGAGGGCCCGATTTAACCACTGCGGATTGACTTGTGTGAGTGCAACAGACTCAAGAGATTGGTATCACTCGCCGGGTCGCCTGCCGAGATCGCATAGCCTGGTATTGCGCAAGACTGGAAATCTTGTGGGATTTTCCCTCGGGAGTTCAAATCTCCCTCTCGGCGCCACTCATCCTCCTCTGCCTATCCCGGCGCAGATGGGCCGCCACAGCGCGTCCCTTATGCGGTGCCTTGATTCGGCGTTAGCGTGGATGAGGGTGGAACTACACCTACAGCCGGTGTCACTTCGAGCAGAGAGTCGCCTCGCCTGACTGATGTTCAACTACCGTGGAGGTTTGCTGACAGGGACGAGAGGTTGGCCCTGCTGGACATCTTCCTAGAGGATTTCACGTTCCATCTTACTGTTATGAAAAGGCAGTGGAGAATCGGGGAGCTAACCTGCCTTGGACTGGCCTTCGCTGGAATGGTGCTCGGAGCCTGGGACCTTGGAATCGGAGAACTGGCAAGCGGAGGAGACTACAACCGAGTGGGGCTCAGCGGTTTCCAGAACCTGTCCGATTTGTCACTGATGTTGGCGCTCCTATCGATAATAGCCTGGGTGGGGGTTTTCGTTACGTTGTGGACCAGATATCCGATAATGAGAGAGAACTTGGTCTATCTGTGGATTGCAATGATGGCGGTGCAGCTGGGATCGATAAGTTCCCACTCAAAGTCACCGGGATTTCCTTGGGGGTCAACGGGTATGGACTGGGTAATGCTGGGGATTTCCAATCTCATCCTGTTCTTCCTAGCTATCGTGGTCGTGCACCGCGCCGTCATAGAGACTCGGGATATTCACGTCGAGGAGCGACACTCGCACCCAGACCCTCGCGTTGTCCAGAAGGCATGGAGGGATCACAGCCTGAGGGCATGGAGTCTAAGCCTAGGGATGTGGATGATTATGGTGAACCTGATGTCATGGTCGGGCTCGCACGCGATAGCACAGAGGCCACCGATAGCGGACTATAGCGGCATGTTGGTGGCAATGTTTGTCGTTACAGGATTCCTCTCAGCGGCCTTCCTGATGCACGTCCTGTGGTACCCTCAGTTCATGCTGGGAGGGGCCGAGGACAGAATCCAGTCGGTCAGGGCGAGAGAGGTCGCGGGAGAAGCCCCTGAGCCAGTTGCCCAGGCCGAGCAGGGCAAGTGCCCAATCTGCAGCGGAGCTACTCCAGCAGTCCGGCACGAGAATGGGAGGATTGAGGTTCCTTGCTCAGAGGAATGCTCTGGCTTAGGTAAACCAGGCACGGTGTGTCCAGAATGCGACGCGGTGCTGCCAATTCGCATCGAGTGCCCGAGCTGTAGTTCTAACACAACCATTGTCAGTCACTTTAGCAGGCCCGAAGCTTGGTAGATGGACATGCAGACCTGACGAGCATTCAAGGGCGGTACGCGTCCGAGTATAGGTGAAACGGATGGCAGAGAACGGTTGGTGGAAGGACGATGATGTCTCCGACGTCGCGGAAGCGTTCGATGTGGAGCATTCTGATGGAGTGCCGGTCCCGGATTACAACAGCGAAGAGGAAAGTGCTGGCAAGGACGCTCTTGGCATCGTCATTGGCGCCTCTGCTGCAATCATCTTGCTGCTAAGCGTGGCAGTCGTGATGCTCTGGGTTTGGGCCGAGATAGAGGATGTCAATATCGGAGGTCCTCCTTCGGCTCTACTAACCTGGGAGGGTGAATACAGGAGCCTTACCGGACTCGATGCTGTACAAGGCGATGGCACTGGAGTCATCCTGTGCATCGTCGACTCCGGTATCGATATGGGGCATCCTGATCTTGAGAATCTCAAACTGGCAGGGTGGCTGGATGCGATAGATGGCGCTAGTCAGCCATACGACGACGAGGGGCACGGCACTGCGATGGCTGGAATCGTGGTAGCGCAGGATGGATTGGAGGGCAACGCCCCTGGAGTCAGTCTCCTTGTGGCCAAGGCGATAGGCGAGGAGGGGACTGGAGACGATGTGCAGATAGCAGAGGCTGTCAACTGGTGCGTGGACAACCAAGCGGATATCATTTCTCTGAGTCTAGGAGGAGACCAAGGGTTCGGCTCTGGGTTCCTTTCTAGCGACGCCCTCGAGGAATCAGTCGAGGATGCCATAGATGAGGGAGTGTTCGTAGTAGCCGCGGCAGGCAACGACGGCGAAGACGATGATGGGGACGTGGAGTCCCCGGGGTCGGTCGAGGACGTAATCTGCGTCGGCGGCATAACTAGAACGGGGAGTATCTGGACAGGTAGCTCAGAGGGAGACAACAACGGCAGAATCTGGCCTAACCCCATTCTACCTCGCGACGACCCCGACAAGAAGCCCGAGATCGTGGCTCCTGCTCACGAGGTCCCGATTCTCATGGCGGGCGGGATGAACAACGGTGCGTGGTGGGGCTGGTCCAGCGGCACCTCAGCGGCTACAGCATGGGTATCTGGAGCGCTTGCCATCGTGCTTGAAGCCAACCCAGAGATGCAGAGAGAAGGTGATTCAGGGGGGCCGTCAGCAGTAGCGCAGATGAAGAGCGTCATCATGCAGAACTCTCAGATGCAGGAAGGGCAGAGCGAGCATGATAATCACTATGGATACGGGCACCTCAGGGTCGACCTCTGGGTGCAGGCCCTAGGAAACGAAAGCGCAGTAGTTGTATCAGAGGAGCGGGGAGTGAGTCCGCGCGGATTCGTTTATGCCATATTCGACGATCTTCAAGTCCGACGCAGCACGGCCAATGTCCCACCTGTCAGCTCGACGAAGCCCAAAGAGTGAGACTCACTAGCTCGCTTAACGAACTCAATCCAGATGTTGAATGACTCTACCTTCCTCTGCGCAGGGGTCATCTTCGAAGAGGAAACGGCTTCTCCTACATCGCCGGTGGGGACCTCGGGCTCCTGCACCAACATTACCCCTCCGGGCGAGAGCAGTTCGAAGGCTGCGGCTGCGGTCGCTGCCCTCTCATTCTCGGCCGTATCGATGATTATGAGGTCCAACGGGAGTGGTAGAGGAGAGGGGCTGGCAGAGTCCGGCAGCGCCGCGCTGGCTGCTGACCAAGTCGCAGCCTCTGCGGCCAACTCGCCCCAAGGCATCTGGATGATCTGGGTCCAGTTCTCAGCACCGTGGCGGCGGATGAGACGATCAATGATGATCCCGAACTTGCCTCCTGGTTCGACTATCCGGAACGATTCGGGATGAGAAGTTGGTTGCTCGGGAGGGTTGGCTGGATCTCCGCACCACAAGTCGAGTAGCCATGCCGACAGGTGACCTATTCCCCCTCCGATTAGTACGGCATTCCTAGCCGGGACTCTTGCGCTGATGTCCCTAATCCTCGCCCTCATCGGGCGTGGCAGAGGCCGCAGACTCATGTGTATCATCTGCTCCCCGATTCCAGCAGCGATGGCTGGCTCAGAATCGCCCCGCTCCGAGTCCTCGGAAAGAAGCCTGTCAAACATTTCCTGTTCGGACATCTGAGGCAGACCGAAGCCACTGTCACCGGAAGCCATGGGAATTGCTCAGGGGTGCGTCTATTCAATCATCGCATGTGTGGATGGCTTCAAGAGAGGAGGGTAATCCGGAGTGTCGTGCAATCAGAGGATAATGGAGGCGACATGGGCGAGGCTAGTTGCCCGAACTGCTCGCAAAGCACCGAGCACGAGGTCCTGCGTAGGACCTCAAGAGGTAGCGGCGACGACATCCTTGCAAAGTGCGTCGAATGCGGCGAGGTGCACACCATTGTACTACGCCCTCCGAAGGCTGTGCGTGTGAGTACGACGCTCTCTGACGGCAAAGAGAGCGAGGCGCGCTACATTGAGGTCGATGAGGATGAGATCATCACGATTGGAGACGTCTTCGAACGAGACGGAGCTCTTTGGGAGGTAACTCGAATTGATGGTGACGCCTCAAGGCCTTATGATAGACTGGGGGCATCTGATATCAGAGCGATGTGGGCAGTGCGCCGTGATAGAGCTGTGGTGAAGCTGACACTCACTGATGGTGAGGACAGCATCGCTTCAAGCATTGAGTGCGAGCCCGAGACGGTTTTCACCTGCGGGAGCATTCTCGAAGTCGATGGCAAGAGGTGGCGGATTCGAGCTCTGCATACGGGAAAAGGCAAGACGCTGAGCGGAAGTAGGACGGCTAAAGACCTCAGGAGAATGTACCTCCATCCCTCTGGGACGCGATACTAGCGGCGGTTTGCCCACGGCATCAGCAGGGCCTTGGCAACATGCAACGCCACCTCCGGGTTCTCCCTTAGTCTGCGCATGCTATACTCGTACCACTTTGTCCCGTACGGGACATACACTCTCGTCCTGTGCCCCTGTTTAGCGAGATTTCTCCTGATGTTGCCTCTGACACCAAGCAGGAACTGGAATTCATATCCCGGACCCTTTCCAGCCGAACGTGGAACTGGATCGCTGTATCTGGGATCTTTCATATCAGGCCCCATTCCACGCGACTTGAGAGATTCTAAGGAGTGTTTGATTACCGGTGTATCATGCGACGCGATGGCCGTGTAAGCGCCCGAGTCGAGCATCAGATCGATAGCTCGATTGGTGGCATCTACTATCTCACGATACCTTGTGTGAGATATCTCTGCGGACTCAAGGTATATTCCCTTACAGATTCGGAAATCAGTGCAACTGCCCATGGAGCTTGAGACCTCCAAGATGTCGGAAAGAGTTCTGAACAGCCGCCCCTGTAGCACTACACCGATGTTTGTCAGTCCCTTCGTGTGCATAGCTAGGGCAGTATCTATCGTGGCCTGAGTAACCCTGTGGTCCTCCATATCCAATCGCACGAAGATATCATCTTCAGCGGCTCTTCTGAGCAGTGCCTCGATGTTAGCAAGAGCTGTGGACTCGTCTATCATCAAACCCAATGCCGTTGGTTTAATCGAGATGTTTGCATCCAAGTTGTTCTCTACTATTGCATCCAGCAACCTGCTGTACTCGTCCATAAAGAACTGAGCCTCGTCAAGAGACTCTATGTCTTCGCCTAGGACATCCACGGTAAAGCACGCTCCCTCAGAGCTCATACGACTCATCAGTTCGATGGCGCTGGGGATGTCTGTGCCGGCGACGTATCTCTTGGCGATCCACCTGATTATGAAGCGGGGAGTCAGTGGCATCATGCCTACGATAGCTCGCCCGAATAGGCCCATGAATGAGTTGCAGAGTACGGAGAGCCTTCACAATTGCTGCGGTCTAACAGAGTTCACGCCCACGACGAATCGGGACATCCAGACCTTCCAGAAGATCCGTGATGGCGTTACGCTGCCATGCCTTGAACGACTTCCTATCCAAGTGGGCGAACAGATTGGCACCGGGAAACGCTACGCGAGTGGCCTCGACGGAGGCCTCGATGGAATGCCTCCATGCTCCGCCCGGCAGACCATCATCTGACGGCTCCTCGAACGGGAGCGCGTAGTTCGCCAGAATATGGCCTGCCCATAGTTCCGAATCCGAAAGAACTGCTTTGTGACGAGGCGCGTAGTGTCCGCCGCCGAGTCCGATCATCACATCACCCCCCGGGACCCATTTCACAGGCTGGTTCCCCGATAGGCCGAGATTGTCTGATATCACCTCGGCCCAAAGTTCGGCGGCCTGTGAACTTCCCCACTCCCTCTCCGTAGAGCCAATCTCGATGTACAGTGCCGGTCGCTTGAGGAGGGGGCCGTGATGAGTAGCCTCCAGAGTCAAGTCAAACTCCTCGTCGAGTTCACGCAATCGAGCTAGGGAGAGCATTGACCTGAACAGTGAAGCGAAGCGTGGCGAAGGTGGTACGACCGACCCTTTCCTGCCGCCAGCTTGTCCCCTCTCTCCGTGCGGGGTCTCGCCGGGTATTCCGATGGCGTGGAGTGTCAATGCGGGAATCTCAGTCGCCGAGACATGGCGGGACAGGACGAGGACTTCGTCGACAGTACATCCAGTGGCCTCCTCGTGCGTACAATCTATCCCGTCTGCCATTATGTGTAACTCCTCGATTAGCAGGAGGTGTACGGAACGGGTTGCGTGCCCTCGTAGGAGTCCGTGACCCGTGGCAGTCGGTTCGCTCCAGCTCCCAAGACGCAATATGGCTTCATACATATTGAGGGAGGCGGTATCGGCACTCGATGCGAGAAGCAGGGTTACCACGGGCAGGCGATGGGGAGTGTGCCTTAATCCTCTCAGCCACACCTTCAAGCATGAACTAGTGCGGCGCTTGTCATGGGCGAAGTGCTTCTGAGCTTCCAGCCGATAAGGGCGGACCGCGGCGAATCTGCCACTGTCATCGTAGGCAGTTCGGGAGAGGTAGTCAGGATAGACGAGTTCGGCGCTACTCTGCACCAGCCTGTCAAGCCGTTCCCAGCCTCTGTGACAGGTGGTGCCGTGCTCGACGACGTCTGGGTCGGGACATGGGTCGAGCCCGAGTTGCAGCAGGCGAGGATGGCCGCTCTTCCTCTTACTGGAGAATGGGAATCTGGAGGGAGCAGGGGGGCGCTCAGACAAAAGTCTGAGACAGCCGGCCTGATGCCCTCATCAGCTATCTGGTCGAGATTCCTCGACGCCGAACCCATGGCTGTCTCAAGGGTAGGGGATGGGGTGGTCTTCGCCACTCTGCGAAAGGGGATCTACAAGATAGACGAAGGGGCGACAGAGGTCTGGCGCGCACCGTACCCTGAGTGGTCGCACCTGTCAGGGCTGGCCTCACGCGACTATCTAGTGTCCAGTAACGAGGTCGATGGTCGAATCTTCGTCTGGTCAATGGCCGGAGGAGTTACGGTATTGGACAGCGAGGACGGAGGACACGTCCTCAGTACCATAGTATCTCTGCCTGACTCACTCAGCGGCGTCAGGCACAGTAACGAGGGCGGTTGGCTCCTACTGCTCAATAGTGGCGGCATAGCCCTGCTGGAAGATTTAGAGTCCGAACCGTTGGTGGTGCGGACCCCTGGGCCTGTGTCAGACGCCGTCCACGATGGAAAATGCTGGAAGTGGACGGGGTGGAGGCATGACGGAGTCCTAATCGACGGCGAAGTGCAATGCATAGCTAGAGAGCAAATTGGAGTAGCTCTTGTCGGTGACAGGGTACTGACTAACGACGGGAGATGGGACGATTTCGGGCTAAATCACTCTGACTGAGTCGAGTGTCCGCACTTGCCGCAAACCTTGCGATTCTCATGCACACCTAGGAAGACTCCGGGCCCGCAGGTCGGGCAGAACTCGCCCTTCCTGACTAGCTCTCCGCCTTCCACGGAGTACTTTGAGTGCTTACCGTTGGGATTTGGTCCGTCGCCCATCATTCTCCACCATCCTCAGATTCGCTCTCATCCGACTCCGCCCCATGCCTGACCCTAACATACTCGGGCTCGAGTGCGGCCGACTCAGATGAACTGTAGATTAATGCAAGCCCCGAGGTCTGAGGACGCCCGTAGCGCGTGCTGACCTCCTTGACGAAGACCAATTCCTTCTTGGCACCGGGCTCCGCCTTGGCCGCAGCTGCGACCATCTCATCCAGAGATGGGGTCGGAGAGTTTTCGTGGTTCCACATGAATCTAATCTCGACACGGTCGAGCAGCGGGTTCTCCTTTCTCTCGATGACTTCCATTGAATCACCTCTCTAACGGATGTTGACCTTGAGAGCGTAGTTGCCCGCGTCGGTCACATTGAGTCTCTTTGCGACCTCAGAGCGCTCTGGATGCAGAATGACCACGAATCCTTGCCAATCGGTAGTCACAGGAGCTCCGGGGCAGTGCATGCACTGAGGCGGGTCTTTCCTATTCTCAGGATCGGGCAATATCCTGTTGCATTCGCCGCAGGCGAAAGGTTGCTTGACCATCTCAGTCTTCCTCCCCTAGCCAGTCGAAGCCCCCGAGGCCGTCCATCTTGCAGTTCAAGCCAATCTTAGACGAACGCGGGTCGTTCTGATTGATTGATTTAGATACTATCCTTGAGCGGACCGGGCTGCCCTCCTCAAGGTGCTTGCCGCTCTGAGAACCTTCAATTCTCTTGTTCTGGGCACTTAGGTGGACTTGTACTGGCTCGTCAAGGATCTGGGACTTGTGGAGAAGAGCCTCGACCGGACCTATTCTGACGAAAGCGCCGTACTCGGAGACTTCCGACACAGCGCCGTCGACGACCTCGTTGTTCTCCATAGTGAATATCAAGGCCTTGAATTTAACGTCCTGGTAAATCGCCCCATCACCGTGGATAATCTTCCCCCGGCCTACTGTCTCGTGATCGTAGGTGAGCAGTGTGTAGTCCTCGTTCTCGTCGAATCTTCCCTCAAAAGCGTCGTGAGCCAGTTCGTCGATGTGCTCCTCTAACTTACGCCCTGCTCGAATGTACTCAGCAGGAATACGGATGGTATCATCCCGGGTTATGATGCTATACATGCTCTTCTTCCTCCGCCGAGACTCACTCCGAGGTCTGTCGGAGGAAGGGGAGATTTTCTCCCGTCCCTCATCGGCAATGCCTCTGGAGGAGAGTTCCGTGTTCCCCGGCGACCCGCCCGCCCTGTATAAGCACAACGGATAGGGCAAAGAGGTCGGCCTGCACCACAGGTCAATCAGACCGAAGGTCTGCTTGAGATTATAGGGCGAATGTTCAAGTGGATTCGGAAGGCCATCTCCGATTCTGATGATGGTGAGCCACTTGGACAATCGCCTAACTCGACTCCGGCAAGCGAGCCTTTTGGTCGCTCTATTGCTGCTGATGTCCCTGTCTCCTGCTCTGGTTCACCACGACTCACCCGTCAGAATGGAGACAGGAGGAGGAGGCGTTGAGCCGTGGACCGACGGTGATCAACCGTGGCCTCAGTCCGGCAGGACTCCTGACAGAGTCGCTGAAGTTCCGGCTCACAGCCCTATCGGAGGTGCCGGCAATGGCAGCCCCTCTGATGCATCAAATCTGATGTCGATAGTCGAGCCGGTTGTCAACTGGGTGTACGGATCATACTCCATCGGCACTGACGCACTGGCGACCCCTGTCGCAGATCTGTCCGCATCAGTGACCAAGGACGAGGGCGCTTCCGAACGTTGCGGAGGCAGTTCCCTCTACACGATCCTAGTTCAGACAGATCAAAATTCCGATCACACCTACCTCCGAATCGTCGAGGGCGAGGACGCAGATCTGGCGTGGGAAGTAGACATGGGACTGACGGAGTACGTCAAGGCGGCCCCAGTAGTGGTCGATGTCGATGGCGATGGTTTCGAGGAAGTACTGGTTGCCTACGACGCCTCTGGAACGCTGTACCTCGACGCCTGGTCACCCCGATTGTCCTGCTCGGTTACCGGTTGGTCCTCCTCGGGAGACTCCAGCCAGATGCTTTGGTCTTGGAGCGACGAGTCTCTGATGATCAGCAGCGATCAGGGACCTTACACATCCAGTTTGTTGGGCGGCCACAGGCCCACAACCCAGCCGCTGCTGGCTGACCTCGACCTCGATGGTGATGCGGAGATAGTTATTGCTGCCATAGACAAGGTCTCCGAAGAACCGGTCGTGGTCGCCCTGGGGCTGTCGGAAACTGGGGCCAGTCTACTCTGGGATGCTGCTCTGGACAAGGGAAGTCACCCCTCCGACCCTGCTTTTGCCCGGACCGATGAGACCACCGGATATGTGCTTTTGACGACCACCCAAGAGAGCAGTGGGGCGATGTGGGTGTGGAAACTGGACTCAGATACAGGGGATTCGAACTGGGACGGACTGACGCTGGGCAATTCCGATGGCGACACCAATGCCCCTCACATCAGGCTCCCTGGCCCCATCATCGCCAACCTCGATGAGAACTCTGACGACCTCGAGATGATACTGACTATTCCCACTGATTGGGATGGTTCCAGCTCGGTAGACGGAGCCGAGTTTGTTGGCATGGAGATAGGTAACGGCGACGAGCTCTGGTCTTTCGAGGCCTCCAATGGATTCGCCGACGCACCACCCGTGGCAATAGACACGAATGGCGACGGTCAGCACGACAGAGTATGCTGGGTGACATGGTCGCAGGATACCACCGACAGGCACGGGCATGCCGGGTGTCATGATGTGAGTGGCTCCAGCCCTGATCAGGCCTGGCAGAAAAGCCTCGAGCAGAGCAGCGGTTATCCAAACGACGAGATAGCGGTCGCACCACCAACATGGATGGATATAGACGGCAACGGTGAGCAAGAGCTACTGGTCGTCTACGGTCGCTCGCTATGGGCCTTTGACGGCGACGACGGTTCATCGGCAGCCGTCTGGGGAGGCTCGATCGACCTTCCTCACAGAACTTGGTCTGCCCCTGCTCTCGCTGACGTGGACGGCGATGCCACGCTCGATCTGGTTCTCGGCGACACGGTCGTGTCGCATGCTCTGGCTGATATGAGGCCCCTGCTGGACCAGAGGAGTATCGAATTCAGCCCTAGCGAGCCCGATCCAGGGGAGCTCGTCACTGTGACTGCGCTGTTCGAGAACTCGGGGACTGCGGTCACTGATCATGAGACTGAAGCTAAGCTGTATGTGAACGGTCAGCTGATAGCCAGCTACGAGGCAGGAACGATGGAGCCGGTCGACCCTACCGGCCCGGGCTCCTTCGAGACATTCAGCGTAGATTGGAGTGGGCCGCTAGGAGAGCACGTATTCGAACTGGTCCTCGACCCTTACTCAAACGTATCTCAATCAAGGCGCGACAACGACGCTCAAACCACTACGCTATCCATCATGGCACCCTACAACGCGACTTTTGAGATACCTACCGAGCCAATCAGAGTAACTCCAGGAGAAAGTGCGCTGGCGACCATTAATGTCCGCTCAACGGGCAGGCTTTCGGGGACATGGAGTCTTACTGTCGACGATGTCAACCTGCCCGCGGGATGGAGTTGGATTGACGAGACCGATGGTGGCCTATCGGGAGTTTCGATTGGGGCAAATGCGGTCTGGACCCCTCATCTGCGAATCCATTCACCACCGGATGCCCTAGGCTCAGATGCTGGATACCTTGGACTGACGCTGACGCTGGACGCTGACCCGGAGAACGTCAGCGTGTCCAGCTTACTACCGTTGGAGGCAAATCGAACTCGGGGCCTGTCTCTCCGCGGCCCTGATGGGACAGCGTCGAGTACTGGTTACGGCCTGTTGGGCACCGACGCTCATGCTTGGATGCTGCTGCACAACCTCGGCAACGCTGCAGAGAACCAGATTACCATCTCTTGGGACGGTACCCCATGGGGTTCCGACCTCAGGCTCTACGACATGGACGGAACAGAACGTCCTGCACTCTCTCTCATTGCCGATGAAGTAGTGCTACTGACAGCGAGGCTGGAAATTCCAGATGATGTCACTCTTGGAGACTCTGTGAGTACACCTCTGTCTATGTGCGTAGGCAGTAATGATGAACAAACCTGTCAGACAATCTCACTCACCTTCGTAGCGGCAGGAGTGGTTACGGATGTCCACCAGCGCAGCGTACCGGCCCAAGGTCTTGAGTGGACAGTCCAAGCAGATATGCCGCTTGGTGTGACTCAGTTGACTTGGTCGCTGTTGGATTCCGGCATGGCTATACAAGGATGGTCTTGGAATGCTTCGGGCGACCTGTCTCTAGTCGGGGATTCAATCATCATGTCCGGAGTTTCCGACTCACTGGCCGGCGGCACTCTGACTCTCAACCTCCCCGATGATGCCCCTCCGGCATTCCATTCCTTCTCAGATACGAGTGACCAGTCTGCTGACCACGTCATCAGGTTATCACTGGAGGTCTTACAGATCCACAGAGCATCTCTGGTCGTGACATCACCGACCGAGCAGCCCCAACTGGTCGAGGTCGGCGAGGAGGCTCTGGTCATGGTGAGACTGGAGAATCCCGGGAATGGACAAGACACGTACCACCTGACTCACGAGGTTGTGCTCGACGAGAACATAACAGAGGACCCGGGTGTGACTGTATCGTTCTCGAATGACATGGTCTCTCTTGGTGCCGGCAGCCTGACGAACATCCCCGTAACGGTGGCGCTCCCCTCTAGCACTCCTGCCGGGACACCAGTCAGCATAATGATCCACATGACCTCAATGGGAGACCAGTCGGTGAGTGATTCCGGCTCGGTCGCTCTAGAGGCTCGTCAGGACCACCGCTGGAACTTGTCGGCCAGTGTCTCAGACTCTGATGCTGACGGCCGAACCTTCGCCGTCGCGCCTGGCGGAGGACTCACAATTGACGTGGATTCGACTAATGTGGGCAACCTGATTGACGGACTGGAACTCAAAGTCACCTACAACGTGTCCCTGATTGGGGAAGACGGTTCTCAGAATTGGAACTCCAGCGGAGATTCTGTTACAGGAATCGAAGTCAATCAATCAGCCCAGATGACTGTGGAGGTTTCTGTGCCCGAAGACGCCTGGAACGGCTCAGTGATGTCGGTCAGCGTCAGTGCCGAGGTCCAGGGTGAAGTTATGGGGAGTTTTAGCTTCAATGTCGAGGTCGCCCATACCCCAGGCTGGTCGGTTGTCGCAGATCAGGCCAATCTCGAGGTCGAACCAGGAGGATCCAGTGTTGAGCTCTCTGTGATTCAACTAGGAAACTCCCCTTCCGAGGCCTACGCCACAGTCTGGGTCAGTGGAGATAATGGATGGGAAATCGAGGTTCCCGATGACCTGCCAGTTCTCGCCCCGGGGCAGAGTGCGGCTATGACTCTCAACATCACCCCTCCCGAAACGGCCCAGCACGGAAGAGCCGTAGAATTACACATCAGACTACGTGAGGGCGACGGCAGTGGTGAAGCCGAAATCACGCTGCCCCTGAGAGTCTCTGTGTTCCATGACTTCGATATGAGCGGGGAGGGTGATTGGCTGGTATCAGACGGGGGCGGACATCCTTTGACGGAACTGCGTAACCTCGGTAACGCACCGACCACCATCAGCCTGCAGGTACTGAGTCTGCCGCTAGAATGGACGGTATCTGGGCCGATGGAGGTGGTTCTGGGCGTGGGTGAGATTAAGGGTGTGCCACTGGAGGTTATTCCCTCAGCAGACTGGGACGGCAGTGTCCAGACCATCAGGATACTAGCCGAGGACTCAGCCGGGAATCAGCGCGAAGTCTCACTCGACACCGAGCAGTCGGAATACTCGTGGGCCTCTTCTCCTGTCATCGTAGCAGTGTCCGGAGATCACGCATTGGTCGGAATCCACGGTACCGACTCCTTGAGTTCAGTAACAGACTCGTCTTCTGGGCCTCTGGAGAGGGGTGAGAGCGGTGACTGGGCGCTTCCGGCGCTTTCCAGCGGGGCCGGCTCACTCAGTGTAGGTGGCTCGGTATTAGTTTACTATGCCCACGTCACCCAACCTTCTCTGAGAACTGCTTTTTGCAGCATTCAGGGTGAGTTTGGAGCAGTGATGGCACAATGCTCTGTGCTCAACGGTTCCGATTCGTTCTCGTTCACTATTCTGTTGATTGACGACAGAGGGGAGATGCTGAGCTCTTTCTCTGGTAAAGCCGCCGGAGGAACTCCTCTCGGACCGATTAATCTCAGTGCAGAGGGTTGGAGCCCTGAACCGGGCACCCGAGTTCTGACTCTGCGGCTGCTAGATGACAGGGGTGTCGAGATTGCTTCTGTTACTGGTGACTTCCAGATTCGAAGGACCGATTGGAACATCGGACTAGTAAAATTGGAACTGGATGGCGAGGGCTCTGAGCAACAGATTAGGGTGTTGACGAAGCGGGGCGATGGAGACAGAGCCATACTTGAGCAATACAATGCTGATTGCAGCTTCAGTTTGGTCTCCGGTGACTACTCGATGGTACATCAGGTCGACCTTACTGGTACCTTCGCCCCCACCGTTGAGATAGATCGGCCAGAGGCTATTGATGATGGAGAAGAAATCGTGGTCACCATAGGCTGCACGTTCCCCTGGGACATTGATTCCGATTCGAATGACGATGAGAGCAGGTTGATTCTCTCAGGAGGCATTACGGAGCCATCGAAGTACCCTGACATGGGGACTTCGCTGGCTGCTGCGATGCTGGTTATCGGGGTATCTGTGGCCTTGGCTTGGATAGTCAGGAACTACCGCGAAGGTAAGGATCTGATGGAGATGGCCATGGCCGCTGCCGAGGAGAAGATGGTTGGACAGGGTGCTAGAGAGGCTGTCGAGGAAGTGCCTGTCAAGGAAGAGGTCAAGGAAGAGGTCGAAGAACCGCGTGAACCTGAATCAGTTTCAGAAGATTATCCTGAGGATGATTTTGAAGCCAGGCTAAAGCGCCTGACACGGGAGTAATCACAAAGTCATCCTGAGTGAATGCATGCTCTCGTAGAGCGGCAAGGCCTCAGACAGAATCGCCTCGTGCTCGGGGCCGAGATTACCTAGCCGGCCCCTGTAGGGCGAGAATCCCGTAGAGGACCAGACCGAGTCGTACCAGTGTTCGGCCCATATCCCGTCACACTCCCTCGGACCCGGCCTCCAGGACAGCATTCTCTCACTGAAGGGTATCCCGACACGCTCGCACAACAGGCCAAGCATGCCCCTGGGGTCTTCCAAGACATCCCTAGCGTCCATTATTGGTGGGACTTTTCCGCTTTCCCTCGCTACCTGCTGAAGCAGCCTTGCCTGCTGCGGCAAACCAGTCGCCCACAGCGACACCTCATCTGTTATCTTCGACAGGGAGAGCAAGACCTCGTGAGGACTGCGAATCAGGAAGCAATTATTCAGCGAATCCAGCCACCCGGTCTCCATCTCTGGGAGGATATGATGGCACATGTGCTTCTGGTACCATACTCCTGCACCTCCTGGAATCTCACCAGTGAGGTAATCGACCACTGAATCGGCATCGGCCTCATGGTGTGCAATCACGGCATCTGCGTCAGGGTGCTTGATGCCTGTCTTCGCTAGATAGTGAGAGTAGAGCGGCTCATCACTGGCGAAGCAGTCCTCTCGGTTGTCGAAAGAGTACATCATCGCCGTGGAGATATTACGGGGCCCCGACCACATGGCGATGCTGCCGCCGTCAGCCACCGCACTCACTCCGGACCAGGGCCACATAGAGGGCTTGAAGGCGTTCGCACATAGGGCCCCTGCGGCCCTTGCCCATCGGCTCACCGTCGAACTCCACAACAGGAGTTAGGCCAGCGAACGTCCCTGTCACGAAAGCCTCGTCGGCCGTGCTGACGTCCTCTGTAGTGAAGTCCCTCTCATATGCAGGAATCCTGTTGGAGTGGCACAGCTCAAGCACCTTCCGGCGAGTGATGCCATCCAAGCAGTGCTCGCCTGTCGAGGTCCAGACCTCACCGTTACGGACGATGAAGAAGTGGGTCGAGTTACATGTCGCCACATTTCCCGAAGGGTCGAGCATGAGCCCCTCGTCGCCGCCCTTAGCTGCAGCGTCAATGCATGCCGCGATGCAGTTATGCTTCGAAAGGCTGTTGATTCGGGGGTCCTGGACGTTCTGCTCGCCCCTCCTGATGTCAACGGTGACTAGACTGATTCCATCCACTACCCTGCGCTTGTCTGCCCTCTTGTACTCAGGGATGATGACCAACGTCGGAGGACTGGATATCACCCACGGAGCCTGATAAGGCGTGGGTTTGAGACCGCGCGAGACTACTAAGCGAATATGGACATCGTCATGCATGCCATTGGCTGAAATCACACGACCTACTTCCTCGAGAATCTCCGTGCGGGACAGGCCTATGTCAAGTGAAATCGACTCGGCACCTCGGAACAGCCTGTCGAGATGATCCTCTGCGAATGCAATGGTACCTTTGTGGAGTCTAAACGACTCCCATACTCCATCTCCCAATAGGAATCCGGCATCGAAGACAGAGACCTTGGCGTTTCGGCGGGGGGTAATCTCTCCGTTCACCGAAATAAGGACGTCTTGGTTGCGAGAATCTTCCTCGTAGTCGTGAGTGCCCATAGTGAACCTCAGAATTCGGCTCCGGTCAGTCGTTCGTACATCGACGCGTACAGTTCTGCAGTCCTTTCTATCATATCCTGAGGCAAAGCCGGTATTGGAGGCTCCTCGATTCCTTGTTCCCTAGCATCATACAGCACCTCATGATGGCCTATGTCGATGTAGTGCTCGCGCACGAACTCCTTGGACAGAGATACTATCTGGCCGTTGGCGTAGGTCTCGGCATCCCACCATCTGTCCTCATCTAGAGTGCCAAATGAATCTACTAGAACCGGCCTCCTTCCTGCACCGAGAGCGAACTCCTTCTTGCCATCGACATGAATCAGGCCTCGCTTGCCTGCCTCACGCTCAATGATGGCATCGATCCTCAGAGTCGCATCGAGAATCGAGTCGAACTCCTCTTCCGTGAGATTGGATATCTGCAGCGCCTCCTCTCTGTCCAGAAGTCTGTCGAACGACTCGAACTTGGTTGAGACTTCGAGATAGGGCTGAGGTAGCTTGCAGCCCTCCTTAATCTCGGCCCCGGGCTCAAAGCCAAACTCCTCGACCCCGGCCTCGCCCTTGGCGTACCTCCGCCAGCCCGAGCCCGATAGGTGATGTCTGCAAATCACTTCTAGAGGGACGAATACATTCTCCATGTCGCGAGGTATGGCGCCTGGCTCCTTGATGACCTCAAAGCGTCTGGCCAGACAGCGGTCCGGAGCATTCATCTCGATGAGATGGGTTTCGCACACCCTCTCTTTGCCGACTAGGTCGAACCAGTGGCAAGTGGTTCGGTTCAGGCTCTCTCCCTTACGCGGGATAAGTGAGGGGATAATCTGGTCGTAGACCGAAATCTGGTCTGTATACCTGAATTCGAGGACGTCTGGGTCCTCTGTACTCCATACTTGCTTGACCTTACCTTGGTAGAGCAGCTCTCCCATGCCTGCGTTTGGTGCGATACCGACGATGAACATTACTGGGGCGAGTTAAGCGTTAGTCCCTGCGAACCAGTTGGTATGCGATGACCAGCGAGAGGAGGCCAATAGCAATCCAGCGCTGGTCGAATTCGCTGGGCTGATTGTCCTGCTCAGACATGAACAGATGCTGAACTGTCTGTAAGTTGGGAGACTCCTCTGAGGCCATCAGCACGATTCCCTCGACGTGGTAGGGCAGACCTCCTCTCAGGCCCTTCGATATGGCTTTCTGAGGAGTTATAGAGGCCATGATGTAGCTGCATGTGTCTCCTCTCTTCAGATCCTCAATGGCCTCAAACTCGCCGCCACTGTCATGAGGCCTGAATGCAATTGTCACCTCGTAGTGGCTCTCTATCCGTTTCGCCACCATATCGGCGATCTCTGCCTCAAATCCGTAGAACTCTGCGGAACCATCCTGCCTAGACATAGGGGATTGTTGATTGTACATGCAAACAACCAACTCGCGCTTATTATCGATTATTTCGTACAGAATCCCTTCTTCGGTCGGAATCGGCCATTCCTCAATGTAGCCCTCGTAGTCGGAACCATCCAGTTCCGTTTCCCCGAGAAACCAAGTCGAGTAGGTCGCAGAGAGTGAATTGGACCATACCAATTCCGCTAATGCAGCGTTAATGGCGTTGAGCAGTTCGGTATTTCCCTTATCCTCCGAGGAGTCAATACGAGCAACGGGCACGTATGACTCGATCTCTTCCACCATTCCAACAACAGACAGACCAGGTGTGTTCTCCGAGTTAACGGGGTCAGCCGCAATCGAGTGGGAAGTGAGTAAGAAGTCGATATTTCCGACCATTAACTCTCGCATCGCCGTCTGGTAGTCTTGGTACGACGACTCAGTAATGTGCTCGTGTGATTCCAACAGGTGAGATACGGGAACCTCCTCGTATGTGCCGACGCTGTACTGTGCCCCTCCGACTGCCGACACGCTGGACGCTATCAGTAACAACGCGCTGAGACAAAGGGCCGCCAGCATACCTCTCATGGCCCGAGGGGCTGCAATGCCGACTTAGAATTGATGGTCCGCCGAGACTATATTCAAAGGAGTACGTCAGGAGCCTGAAGTTTGCATGTCCGAGGATATCTCAAGAGTTCTCAACCCTCTGGGGAAGAAGGGTACTCGTCTCATCGCAATTCTATCATTTCTGATGATAATCGCCCTAATTACCCCTGCCCAGGCAGTCGATTATGATGACGGCGCTAAGTACATCAGCGGATGGGATGTTGCCAACAGTGGTACCAATAAGGACCTCTTCACGTCGGCCTACGATGGCGAGTCAGTCTTCGCTTTCGGTGCTGGAGGAGTGATTCTCCAGAGCGCTGACAAGGGCGCCACGTGGGTACAACTCGAATCGCCTGCTACTTCCAACCTGCGTGCGTCTGATTCAGTCGGGGGTGCAATCGCGGTAGTCGGAGACGGTGGGGCGGCTTACCTGCGTGCTGATGGCAGTGAGACATGGCTGGACATCTCCCTGGCCCTCCCTGTAGATTTCAGAGGAATGGCGATGAGCAGTGCTACCTCACTGGTGGCTGTAGGTCCTAGTGGAGCCATCTGGCAATACTCCAGCGAGACTTGGATACAAAGGGATTCTGGAGTGTCCACAGATCTCAACGAGGTGTCATTCCTTGATGCCACCTTGGGGATGATAGTGGGCGATGGCGGCACCATTCTTGCCACCGATGACGGAGGTGAAAGTTGGGAGTACAGAGAGGCCCCGGAAGGGTTGGATGCTGACATAGTAGCGATCGATTATTACAGTGGCATCAGAGTATATGCAATAACGGACGAGGGGCACATCGTAAAGTCGGTTGGAACGAATTCTGGCACCGCGGCCGGATATGTCTGGGAACTGGTCGAGATTGAATCGGCAGGCAGAAACACCAGCCTAGGGCTCGAATTGAATTCCATCGACGTATCGTCTGTGAACAAGTTCCTCGTATCAGGCCCCTCTAGCTACACTGCTCTTTCCCTAGACGGAGGCAATATCATCACCTCCCAGATAAACCCCCTATCAAGTACCAAGGACTTCAATCACGTCTTGTTTCTCAATCTGTTTGATGCTGTGATTGTAGGTGCGGATGGGGTGATACTATTTTCAGAAAATGCCGGAGAGGATGAGGCGGTTGGATTTTTCATAATCGACTACGGCGACTTCGGGCAGTTCGTCGACTACTCAAAGGAAATGCTGATTGATGGGCTATTCGCGACAATCAGAATTGTTCTATTCGGCATGATTCTTGGTTTCTTCCTCGGCATCATGCTCTCAATGATGAAGACCGCCCCTACCACTCTGAAGAATGTTGCACAACTAGATCGATTCTCTATAATTAGAATGATTCTAATCCCATTTTGTATCATTGAGACTACCATTCCTTTCATTCGATTAAATAAAAAATTGTGGTCTGCAACTAGAATTTCTGAGAGATTACGCATTCTATCCTCCACCAATACTAAACCACTTAACACCCTAGTCCTGAGGGCATTTGGATTGGGGATTCTATACTACGGAATTATGTTGATTTCCACTTTAGTCCCCATAGTTAGGAGTCTCAATCTAGACGGTTGGGAGTACGTCTACACACCTATTGGACTCATATCTCCGGAAGGTATCAATGGGGAGTTATACTTTGGGAACTTTCTCCAAGCCCTCCTTGGTATCGCACTAATCCTGTTGGGCCTACTGTTCCTGACCACAAGGAAATTCTTCCTCAAGAGAGAGGTGGTACTGCCATTCCGTGGCATCACAGTGAAGTGGAATTTCTGGGATGTGCGGCCGATGAACGCTGTCGCGACCGTATACACCGACCTCTTCCGCAATACTCCCCTACTCGTCCAGTTCTTGTTCATCCACTTCGGAATACAATTTGGTAAGATTCTAGGGGATCCAGGCGCGGCGATGCTTGAGGACGAAACGAATTTCGTTCTAGTATACATCAGAGACATGATCCTAGCTGACAGGGCATGCGTTAGCTCCATCTTCGCTCTCGGTCTGAATTCTGGGGCCTATCAGTGCGAAACAATACGTGGTGCTATCGCGGCGATTCCCTCTGGACAGATGGAGGCGGGCAGGAGTATCGGACTGAACTATATGCAGACGATGGGGCTGATCATCATGCCTCAGGCGATTAGAATCTGCATACCACCAATGGGTAACGAAATGGTCAACCTCGTGCTCAACTCTTCGCTCGCAATGGTAGTTGGCTATGCTGAGCTAACTCGAAAGGGCAGACTGATTAATGCCGTTACCTTCCAGATTTTCTGGGCTTACGGCATGGTGCTAGTGTCCTACTTCGTGGTTACTTGGACGCTGGCTCTGCTCCTGAGGCGTCTCGAGACCAAGTCGCGGATTCCGGGACTTGGAATTTCAGGAGGTGCATGAATGCCGGAGAATGTGTTGAGTGTTACTGACATGCACAAGATTTACCCAGGAGGAGTCTATGCCGTCCGCGGCATCTCGTTCGAGGTTAACGAAGGTGAGTCGGTGGCGATCATAGGCTCATCGGGAAGCGGTAAGTCGACTGTGCTGCGATGTATCAACCGACTTATCGAGCCTACTGAAGGAGTCGTGCGGCTGCGCGGCGAGCACATCAACACCCCCGGGGCCGATATCAACGATGTCAGATCAAGAATTGGGATGGTTTTCCAGTCATTCGAATTGTTTGCACACCTGAAGGTCATCGACAACGTGACACTGGGCCTGAGACATGTCAGAAAGATGGGTAAGGACGAAGCCAAAGAAATAGCAATGTCTGCTCTTGAGCGTGTTGATCTTCTTGACCGAGTCGATGCGTACCCCGGAAATCTCTCTGGCGGACAGAAGCAAAGGGTAGCCATCGCCCGAGCTCTAGCGATGCGTCCCGAGGTTATGTTGTTCGACGAGCCGACTAGCGCCTTGGACCCCGAACTGATAGGCTCGGTTCTCGCAACCATAAGAGGGCTGGCTGACGAGGGCATGACGATGATCATAGTAACTCACGAAATCAGTTTCGCTAGAGACGTTGCTGACCGCATCATATACCTAGACGAGGGGGTTGTTGCAGAAGAGGGGCCCTCTTCAATCATAGAGAATCCTCAGACTGAACGGCTCAGGAGGTTCTTGTCCTCGATACACGAAGATGAAGTGCCCGAACAAATTCACGGAGAGTTGGCGGATAACGACACGGGTTAGGGATACGTTTCCGGTGGCAAGGGAGCTGGGGCGCGTGTCCGTTGAAAAATTTTCTAGACCATTCCCTGGGCCTGCATGGCCTCGGCGACCTTGAGGAAACCGGCGATGTTCGCACCGGCGACATAGTTGCCGGGCATGCCGTACTTCTCAGCAGTCTCGAAGGCGTTCTTGTGGATGTTGATCATGATTCCCTCGAGCTTCTGGTCCACCTCTTCGCGGGTCCAGCTCATCCGCAGGCTGTTCTGACTCATCTCAAGTCCGGAGGTTGCCACTCCTCCGGCATTCGATGCCTTACCGGGAGCGAATAGCACCCCATTGGCCTGGAAGCACTCAACGGCTTCTGGTGTGCATGGCATGTTGGCACCCTCGGCGACTGCAATGACTTTGTTGTTGACTAGCATCTGTGCCTCCTTGCCATTAATCTCGTTTTGAGTCGCGCACGGAAGCGCGATGTCGACATTGGTATCCCAGAGGCGATTCAGATTGGGCTCCGGCTTGGAGGCAGTGTACTCAACTCCGTCGAATTGGTCGGCGTACTCGCTCATTCGGCCGCGGCGGTTGTTCTTGAGATCCATAATCCATGTTAGCTTCTCCCTGTCGATTCCTGCTGAGTCGTAGATGAATCCGCTGCTGTCGGACATCGTTACCGGCTTGCCGCCGAGATCGAGGACCTTCTCGCATGCGAACTGGGCGACGTTACCGGAGCCGCTGATGGCGACCGCGGCACCCTCGAAGCTCTTGCCCTTGGTGGCGAGCATCTCTCGAGCGAAGTAGACCAATCCGTAGCCTGTCGCCTCGGGACGAATCCGAGATCCGCCATATGAACGCCCCTTTCCAGTCAGTACTCCTGTGAACTCGTTGGCGAGCTTCTTGTACATTCCGAACAGGTAGCCAATCTCTCGGCCACCCACACCAATGTCACCAGCAGGTACGTCGAGATCCGCGCCGATGTGGCGCCACAGTTCCATCATGAAGGACTGGCAGAAGCGCATGACTTCGGCATCTGATTTGCCCTTAGGATCGAAGTCGGCGCCGCCCTTGCCGCCACCCATAGGAAGACCCGTCAAACTGTTCTTGAAGAGCTGCTCAAAGGCGAGAAACTTCAGGATGGACTGATTCACGCTAGGATGGAATCTGAGACCACCCTTGTAGGGGCCAATAGCACTGTTGAACTGGATTCGGAATCCACGGTTGATGTGGAGATTTCCATCGTCATCGTACCAAGGCACCCGAAACTGGATTATCCTCTCAGCCTCGACGATGGCTTCGACCACTGTGAGGTAATCTGGATTGGCCTGTATCACAGGCACCAGACTGTCTAGGACCTCTTCCACCGCCTGATGGAACTCAGGTTGGTTCGGATCTCTCGCTATCACGCTATTATACACTGTTTTCATTGTACTATCCATTGGCTCACCAAGGGGATTGAACGATTCCTATTTGAGGGACCGGGCGCTTGCGCGACCGAGGGGGGGCTTTTGAATAATATCCTAACTAGATATACGTTCCACGCAGACCCTTGGGGGCCGATAAACCTCATGAGAACAGATGCCTTTCGGCCAACTGCGCCACATCCGACAGATGCCCTGGTAGAGTAATCACATAGACTGCTGCCTGACTCACTTGTCGATTCCTCAGAGCCTCGGCAATCGGAGTATGTTCGCGGAACCACCGCGTGCGTCCGTCATCTCCTATGATCCTGACATCGACTTGGGACATCCGGGGTTCGGCGAGGAGTAGTTTGACGTTTGGCACGTCGATGGCGACGTATCCAGGTAGCAGACCGGCCCGGTGTGCCAGATTATCCTCAAACTGCCTGCGTGAATCCGGGTTCGTGGCAATCTCGAGCAGTCGCTCAACCTGTTGAGGAGTGAGTTCCTCTCTACGGCGACTGCAGCATACCTTCAGCAACTGTCTGTACTTCAGCCTGCGAATCATGTCCTGAGCATAATCTCCGGCACCTCCGAGGACTTCCCATATCTCTGCATCGACCCGGCGTTGTAGATCCAGAGATTCTGGCATCTGATCCGAGCTACGCTCTACCGCTCTGGAGAGCATGACCTCAGTCACCCTAGTAACTCTATGGAAGTAAACTGCACTGTACATTAGCGCCCTTGCCATCATCATGCCCTCAAGCGCTGGCAGACCACCTTCCTCCACGGCGATGCCGCCGCCATGCCTCTCTAGGCACATGATTAGGCGGCGGTAGTCCACGATTCCGTGGGTGACGCCTGTGAAATGCGAATCGCGGAGTAGGTAGTCCAGTTGGTCGCAGTCCACAGGCCCGTGTACCAAATGGGCTAGGGTCAGGTCCTTGTCGACGAAGTCTTCGCGGCCCTCAGTCCATGCTGTCAGCGAGCGTTCAGTACCTCCCGCACCCGGACCTCGGATTAGACCTGCAACCTCCTTCGGGTCTAGATCGTGCCTTTCGAGTATATCCGGCACCCTCTGACGATCTGGAACTGATGACTGCTCACCGTCGCGCAGAACATCGTACTCGCCGAGAATTATCCCTTCAGTGATTGACATGTGATCCATCCCACCGCGCTCATGCAGGATATGCTCGAGCGTGTGTGAGTAGGGGCCGTGGCCCACATCATGGAGCATCGCTGCTGCTTGGACTGTATTGGTCTCGTGCTCATCCAAGCCCAGTGACTCAGCCATCATTCCAGCGATGTGAGACACTCCAAGGGAATGCTCGAACCTAGTATGATGAGCTCCGGGGAATACCAGATGAGCCAACCCTAGCTGCTTGATGTGACTGAGTTTATTCATCTCTGGAGTGCCAAGCAGTTCTCTTCGAACGCCGTCCAGTCTGAACTGCCCGTGAATAGCATCGTTGATGACCTTCATGCCCGACCCTGCGGGGCTTCGACAGGACACTTGGCCTTGAAACGCACTATTGCCAGAGCAGCGGGTGGCGGTGATACTTGCTACATTTGAGAGCCGATTCGTAATCGTTGCATTTCATTTGTCTTTCAATTGCAATACAGTTAAGTGCCCCCCATGGCCTGCAGGACTCAGGAGGAACCCGAAGTGGCAGGTGTCAGTCCAATGGTCTCGCTGAGAATCCCCGAGGACCACCTGCTGGAGATTGACCAGCGAGTGGGCCTCGACGGCATGCGAAATCGCTCAGACGTGATTCGGAATGCTGTCCGCAGGTACCTCGCTTCGCCTCTGCCCTCGATGGGAGAGAGAGTCGAGGTTGACCTTGGTCCTGATCTGACTGTGAGGATGCGGGACTTCTGCAAACTACGAGGCGAGTCCGTCGCTGCGGTGCTGCGGCAGGCAGCCCGCGAGCATATCACCAAGGGAACTCTGGAGAGTGCTACGGTAGACCAAGTCCTCTCCATGCGCATGGACGAGTTGCGTGCGCGATTTGATGATGATTCGAACGCTCTATGAGGTGAGAGATTGAGCGATGATGGGATGCACGAGAAAAACGCGGGGGGGCGTCGACGACGCCCCCTCGCCCAACCTGTGCTATGCGGCTTAGGAGGGCTGCGAGCTCGGGCTAGACTCTCTGATGCAGTCGGCTATGAGGCCCATGATGTCCCGAGGGGCTCCAGAGGTAAGTCTCACAAGACCGATCGGGAGCATCTTCTCTGAGATTCAACACACACCGTCTCGCACATCTCGTGCGGGACACCCCTCGATGTGGCAATCTGAACTTTGATGCATGATGCTCTTATCCGGGGTCATGGGCGAGGGAATCTCCGACTGGAGTCGTTTCGAAAGGTTGACGCCGTTCAGAGTCAGAGACGTGCTTCTTGTGGCCAGTCACTTCGACCACTATCTGCTAGAGGAATCGGGGTACTTAGCGGAGATAATGCAGGAGGAGTACTCCGACCTGAACCTCTCTCAGGCACCCCGCATCATCCACAGTCCCGATGCACGTGACGCCCTCAGACTGCTAAGTACACGTGAGTTCGACCTTGTTATCACTATGGCAAGGGTGGGTGAGATGGATGTCAAGGCCTTTGGAACTGAGGCGAAGCGTGTAATCGAGGGCCTTCCTGTGGTCATGTTGAGTCACAACACGCGTGAATTAGCAACCCTCAGTGCAGGTGACGGAATCGATCGCATATTCGTGTGGACGGGCGATAGCAGGATACTGTTGTCGATCTGTAAGCTGATCGAAGACGAACGTAATGTCGAAAATGATGTGCGAGACGGCGATGTCCAAGTCATCCTGCTGGTTGAAGACAGTCGCAGATTCTACTCCGCTTATCTCCCTCTGCTCTACACTCAGCTGGTGAATCAGACGACGCGGCTTATGGGAGAAGGAGGGAATCTGCACGAGAAGTTGCTGAGGTTGAGGGCCAGAGCCAAGATTCTACTGGCATCTGACATGAACTCTGCCAAGTCCGTAATCGACAGATACCACAACAACATCATCGGGATCTTTACTGACGGCAAGTTCCCAAACCAAGGTGGGCAGAGGGACACAGCGGGTCTAGAGTTAGTGCGCTACGCCCAGGAAGGGCATCGCTACATGCCGATACTGTTCCAATCGAAGAATCTTGAACTAAAGGAGGATGCTGAGTCACTGGGCGTTCGCTTCCTCCACAAGGAGGACACACAGCTGTACCGGAGGATAGAGGAGTTCATGGTCGACGAGATGAATTTCGGTGACTTCGTATTCAGGATGCCTGATGGGAGCGAGGTCATTAGGGCTTCAAATCTTGAGGAATTCATACACGGGTTGGAGAACGCGCCCATCGAGTCGATAGAGTACCATGCCGGGAGGAACCAGTTCTCACACTGGCTGAGGACGCGTTCGGAGTTCTACCTCGCGGCGGAGATGAGACCGAAGAAGATTGGTGACTTCGATGACCCCGAGGGAGTCAGAAAATATCTCGCCGATTCTGTCAGGAATCACATCATCCAGGTTCGGATGCGCACTATCAGGGACTACGACGCGAGTCGAAAGGGGGCGGGATTTCAGAGGATCGGCAGAGGGAGCCTAGGTGGCAAGGGCAGGGGCTTGGCCTTCTTCTTCACGCGGATGCTTGACCTAGGATTGAGTGGCGCCTTCCCTGATGTTGAGTTCGTGGTCCCTAGATCAGTGGTAATTGGCACAGACGTCTTCGAGGAGTTCGTCGAGGACAATGAACTCGGTGTGTTCGCCCACGAGGACCATAGCAACGAGGAAGTCAATCAAGCATTCCTCGAAGCCGAATTCACAGACGAGATAGTCGGAAAGATATCGGTGATGCTGCAACACACCAAGTGGCCCCTAGCCATCCGCTCGTCTAGCCTTCTTGAGGATTCCAGCCATCAGCCCTTCGCGGGAGTCTATGCGACCTACATGCTGGCTAATGACCACCCGGACTTAGAAGTCAGGCTCAGGAGGCTACTTGAGGCGATTAAGCTCGTCTATGCGTCTACTTACTACCGCGGGGCCAAGGCGTACGTCGCTGCCACGCCCAGCACCATCGAGGACGAGCGCATGGCGGTAGTCATCCAAGATTTGGTTGGCGACGAGATCAACGGGCGCTTCTACCCAATGATATCTGGGGCCGCCAGGAGCCATAATCACTACCCAGTTGAACCTCTGATCGCCGAAGATGGTATTGCAGCCATCTGCATCGGCTTGGGTCGTCAGGTTTCGGCCGGAGGAAAGTGCCTGAGATACAGCCCTGGACAACCTCGGAGAATACATCAGTTCCACAGTAATCAAGCGATTCTGGACACCTCGCAGCGCAGCTTCTTCGCCATTCCGATGGAACAAGAGGACGGAGCGGTTCACCCTACTGAGGAAGGCAACCTGCTGAACCTCGGTCTGGCCGAGGCCGAGGAAGACGGTTGCCTTACTCTGGTAGGTTCTACCTACGTGGTCTCGGACGACCGCATCGTCGATTCCGTGGCAGTCGATGGCGGGCCGAGGGTAGTGACCTTCGCCCCAATTCTCAAACACGGACGGTTTCCTCTGTCGGAGATTCTTAGCCACGTACTCAACACCTGCCAGAACTACATCGGATCGCCCGTCGAACTGGAGTTCGCGATGTCAATCGACCAGAACTCTGGAACTCAGAGGTTCGCCATCCTGCAGGTCAGGCCGATGATGGAGGAGTCCGTGGACATCGACATCGATTTGGCCGAGATTGATCGTTCCAAGGCGATGTGCATCTGTAGCCAGTCTTTGGGCAACGGAATCATCGAGGGAATCAAGGACGTAGTGTACATCCACCCGAAGAGGCTGGACAGGATGCGTACGATGGATCTGACTGCCGAGATAGAGGCCATAGACGCCGTCCTCAGGGCTGAGGAACGACCCTATGTGCTGATTGGCCCGGGCAGATGGGGGTCTTCGGACCCGTCACTGGGCATCCCAGTACAGTGGGACCAGATAATGGGCTCTAGGACGATTGTTGAAGTACCGATGACGGACATCCACGTTGAGCCCTCACAAGGGACTCATTTCTTCCAGAACATCATCACCTTCAACATTGGTTACCTAACGATAGGTGCCGATGATTTCGTCGACTGGGAGTGGTTGGACTCCATCGAGGCATCGACCGAATCCGGAGCTCTCCGTCATGTCAGTCTCGATGAACCGATAAAGGTGATTCTAGACAGCCGCGATTCCGAGGCCATCATAACCAAGTGATGGCCAATCTTCTTGGTCGGTCTATTGCCAGGACTGCTTCCATGAGGGCAGATGAGGAGGTTGCTTCGTCTATTTTCTTCGCTCATGAATCCGTGAGGGAATCTCAACAAGAGATGATCGTTGATGGGATTTCTGCACTCAAAGAGAAGCGTTTCTTACTGGCTGCGGCACCTACTGGAATTGGAAAGACTGCGGCCGCATTGGCTTCCGCGCTTGAGGTTTCAAAAAATACTCACGATTTTCCGTATGAACCAAAAATTATCTTCATGACGGGTAGACAATCACAGCACAAAATAGTTGTAGACACGGTTCGACAAATCAACTCCAAAATCCCCGATGGTTTTCCGAAGATTAAGCTGATCGACATCATCGGCAGAGAAAGTATGTGCGAACATATAGACAGGTCTACTGGAAAGTGCTCGTGCGAAGAAGACATTGTAGAGGAATCAAGGAAGAATCGTAGATCGGATTTACGAGAAAAGATGCTTGAGGAGCCTCGGCATGTCGGATGGGGCATTGAGTATGGGCGGCAACGAAAAATCTGCGCATGGGCAACTGCCAGATCTGCAGTAAAGCATGCAGATATTCTAGTGTGCGATTATAATCATGTATTCATCGAAGAAGTGCGAGAAAGTTCTCTGCCAGTTATGGGGATTGAGCTTGAGAATTCCATATTGATTGTAGACGAAGCCCATAATCTCCCAGACAGAATCAGAAAGGGACTGGAGAGGAGAGTTACCAACCATGTATTTCGCAGGGCATTATCCGATGTTCAGGAGTACAAAGGGAACCTCGAGAAAAGTGCTCGACAGTTGGACACACATGAAATTCATGGATTAGAAGATGTTAAAATCTTGGAGAAACAAGTAGACGCACTCAGTAAAGATCAAGGTTTGAAGAAGTGGTTTTCGGAAAAACAGGAAGAATTGGAGAATTCCGGGAAGGACGACAGTAGGGTAGAGACGGCAGAATTTCTTGACATCGTCTCTAGAACAATAGAAGGTATTACAAATGGAAATGAGGCATTGGGAGACCCCCTCATCAAGAGCATGTGTAATTCACTTCAACAGGTAAGGATTGAGGGAGATGAGTCATTAGAAACTGAAGATGAAGATAAGAATGACTGCCTAAGATTAGCAGAAATTCTACGAATATGCATGAAATATAGAAATGACCCTGCACTTGCCCTTGTTTTCGATACTATTGGAGATGAGAGGAGAATAACAAGTCACTTACTCGATCCTGGAGTGGTTGGCGGGCCAATATTCGAGAAAACGTCTGGTTCGATATTGATGTCGGGAACGCTATTTCCTCCTTCCATGTATTCGGACATACTGGGATTACCAGAAAATCGAGCGGATGGAGTTGAATACAAATCAGGGTTTCCTCCGGGAAATAGGCCAATCCTGATTGCAAGTGATGTAACAAGTAAGTTCTCAGAAAGAGAATCAAGTTACTCAACAATAAGAGATCATATTAGTTCTGTACTCGAAAAGACTCCTGGTAATGTTGCTATTTTTGCTCCAAGTTATGTTATGATGGATAGAATAGATTCGGATATTTCCTATTCATTTGGGAAGAGGATAGAAAGAGAGTCTAGAGGTATGCCAAAGAACTTGGTTGAACGGATGATAAATAGGTTGTATGAAAGGAAATCGATGGGAGCCAGTACAGCACTATTGGGAGTTCTGAGAGGTAAGTTCTCTGAAGGAATAGATTATTCAGAAAATGTCCTTGACGCTGTAGTTTGCGTGGGCCTACCTTTGCCTCCGCCGAGCGCTAGGCAAGAAGCTTTGTTGGATTACTACACGAAACGATTCCGTAGCAGATCAAAAGCCTGGAAGTACGCTAGCCTACAACCGGCTGTAAACAGTATCCTACAGGCACTAGGAAGGCCGATTCGGAAAGCCGAAGACAGGGCAATTATTATCCTACTTGAGAAACGCCTATTGGAACGGAAAAATAAGAATTGTATGCCCATCAAATCAATGCAAATAATACAATCTTCTAGTCCATCTAGAACTTCCAAACTAGTAGAGAGATTCTTTGAGATGAATTGAGCAATGGGTTCATCCGAGTGCGTCCTCTCGTAATGATTCAACATGCCGTGGTCGAAGGTACAGATAGAGATGCTCGGCCCCAGCGGGCACACCCCGGACCCGCTTGGCATCGCGACCTCGGGACTTGATGTCGGAGCTGAGCAGATGCACGAGGAGTTTCTCGCTGATTTACCCCATCTAGACGAGGTTCGCAGTGGGCATGCCAGAGTTGTCTCCGACATCTCCGAGCCAATCGAGACGGCCAAGTCTCTAGCTAGGGATATTCAGCCGCTCGATGAGATGCTGGCAGAGCTAGGCGGCTCTTTGAGCGCTGACAGAATCAGCATCCCCCTACCTTCGGTCATTCCCGACGGCCTAGTAGTAGAGAGACTTGCGAGCGAACAGGGAGAGTTAGTACGGCTCATCGCACCAGAGCGTTTCGGTGGAATCATGAGGCAGTTCACCCTGCCTGAAGACAGGGTCCTAACTAGGGCCGTTTGGTCTGAAGGCGAGTTGAATCTGGAAATCATCTGATTCCATCATCGACGATGTACGAGTCACGCTCCGGGACCTCTTGCAACTCGTCTATCTCCTGCAGCACAGTGGACAGTGCCATCTGTGCGTTCTGCCGATGCGGCTCTCCTAGAACGTGGCTGGAGTATCTAGCCTCCTCGAAAATCCTGTCCAGTGCGATCAGCGCCTGCTCGCTGAGAGGCAGGGCGTTACGAATCGCCAGTTCGAACTCACGGACAGTCTCGAAGTCCCTGCGCAGGAACCCTCTGCGCATCAGTATCTGACACAGACTCTCGTAGCAATTGAAGATGGCTTCTCTGACCTCGTCGCCGGCAGCTAAGAGCTCTGCAGTATAACTGAACACCCCAGCGAGTTCGTCGATGGCGGCCTGCTTGCGCCTGCGCATCAGCATTGCCGCTCCGACCACTAAGGCGAGTGCGATGAGTACGGCAACGAGAATGGTAGAGAAACCGAACGACTCACCTGTCTGCTGTTCATATTCTACATCGAGCCCATCGCGGAAGATAGGCGGCCATGTCTTGTTGACCGGATCGACGAAGTCAGAGTCAGTAGTAAAGCACACCCGTAGCTCGCCCCAAAAGGTCTGGTTGTAGAATGAGGGGAGTCCTGTGTACGCCTCAAACTGATACACGAACAGGCCATTCTGGTCAGTGAGTCCAACCCTAGTGAAGTGTGATGTCTCTCTGTTGTCGCAGGTGCCGTTGACGAGATAAGCCGACAGTGGGAAGTCAGGCACCACCTGTCCGGTATCAAGAGCTGTAACGTTGATTGATCCTGACAGCAGCCTCTGATTCTTGGCGACATACAGGGAATCCGGATTGAAGTCGTAGGACACGGAAATCAAGATTGTCACCTCGACTTCAAGAGAGTTGCCATTGAGGTACCTAGAGCTGTCGGGCTCAATCTTGATGGTCAGAGTCAGTGATCCTGGGGGCATGGTTTGAATGGCATTCGTGGCGAGATT
>Ga0114993_10000100_pt1 | contig 87854 bp, 81 predicted proteins | sample ArcticOcean_MG_C_FD_87042 | JGI IMG/M metagenome (GOLD analysis project Ga0114993, IMG submission 87042) | Marine microbial communities from western Arctic Ocean - ArcticOcean_MG_CB2_150 | ecosystem: Environmental > Aquatic > Marine > Oceanic | place: Arctic Ocean: Canada Basin | collected... | reverse complement strand
ATCGCCAGGTCGCGGGCCTCGTCGAGCGTAAAGTTTCCTGTTATAGACGCGACCCCGCCTCCTATGCGCTCGCGGATCACCGGCGCGCTCTGCACCTTACCGTCGAGAACAATTGCCAGCTGTCGGCCCACGTTCTCGCGGGTGACCCTCTCGAAAATGCTCGCGCCGTGCCCATTGAGGGTGATCAGCACGTAAGGGCTGTCGCCCAGTTGGCCGGGCCTGTGGCGGGCGTCCGAGATGACCTCACCGGTCATAATGACCTCGGGGTCCAGGTTGTACTGCACGTCGTAGCGCCCACCCGTAAGTGGGTCGACCTCAAAGCCCGAAAGAATCTTCTCTCCCGCTTCACCGGGTTGGTCGGCGACGAGCAGAAACTCGAGCTGAGCCGTACGTCCGATCAGGGTCTTGGCCCTCTCGGGGTCCTGGACACCCGGCAGTTGGATGAGTATGCCGTTCTTACCCGTTCTCTGAATGGTCGGCTCGTTAACGCCGAATTCATCCACCCGGTTCCTGATGGTCTCCAGTGCTTGGTCGACAGCCAGCTGCTTGATGTTCTCGACTTCCGGTTGGATGAAACGATAAGAGAGGCGTCGGCCGTCGTTGGCGGCAGCAGCTTCTACGTTGCCGTAACTGTCTGCAATAACGCTGTCTACCCTGTCACGCTTGGAGCGACTCACGAGGTCAAACGAAAAGCCCGTGTCACCGTCCACTGTCCAGTCCCTGGTCGCTATCTCCTCGTCTCGAAGCTCACGCTTGAGCTGCTGCGAGAGAAAGTCCACCTGGTTGACGACGGCCTTATCAGTATCCACCTCGAGTACCAGGTGGATGCCACCCTGCAGGTCCAGACCCAGGCGTATGGACTCGGAAGGAAATGCACCGGGCCACCACGACGGCAGCTCGCCGACCATGCCCGGAAACAGAAAAAACAAAGACAGGGTTAACGATGAAAAGACAGCGCCGGCGCGCCAGGCTAGTCCGCGATTCACTCCTTCCCCTCCTTCTTGTCATCCTTGGCCAGCTCGCCGATCTGGCTGCGCTGGAACTTCACCCTCACGTTAGAAGCCACCTCGAGGGTGACCACGCCATCGCTAACCTCGACCAGGCGGCCGTAGAGCCCCCCGGAGGTAATCACCTGATCGCCACGCTTAAGGTTATCGACCATGGCCTGATGTTCTTTGGCGCGTTTCTGCTGCGGCCTCACAAGGAGAAAATAAAAAACCGCGAGAATGAGGATGAGCGGCAGAAATGCCTGGACTCCTCCTGGCTGTCCCCCAGCCTGGGCCAGTAGCAGCCCTTCAAACATCAAATCGTCCATTTACTATTTTTCCCCTCGGTATCGCGCAAAGAAATTCTCGGCGAATTTTGCGTATGTCCCCGCCGCAAGCGCTCCCCTGATCTCCTCTACCAGATTCTGGTAGAACGCAACATTGTGCAGACTTGCCAGTGTAGCGCCCAGCATTTCACGCCTCTTTGCCAGATGGTTCAGATAAGCCGCGGAAAAGTTACTGCAAGTGTAGCACGAACAACGAGGATCCACGGGGTCAGGGTCGTTTGCGTAGCGAGAATTTCGTATCGCTACGATTCCCCGGGACGTAAACAGCGTGCAATTGCGTGCGTTGCGAGTGGGCAGAACGCAGTCAAACATGTCGTAACCCATGCCACACAATGCGACCAGCTGCTCGGGAGTACCCATGCCCATCATGTAGCGCGGCTTGTCGGCGGGCAGGAGGCCGACGCTGTACTCGGCCATGTGCATGGTTTTTTCTCGTTCCTCGCCAACCGACAGACCACCGACTGCGTAGCCGGGAAAATCGAGATCCAGCAGGCCCGCCGCATTCTCCCGGCGGATGTCCTCGAAAAGCCCCCCCTGCATTATGCCGAAAGTAGCGGCCGGCCGATCGTCGATCGGTACCTCCCTGCTTCGCGCCGCCCACCTGAGGGTCCGACCGGCAGCAGCTTCGGCTGCTTGCCTGTCAGAGCCGTTGCCGGTCACAACGTCGAAAACCATCGCCACGTCTACGCCCAGCGCTCGCTGCGTACGGGCTACCGACTCGGGCGTAAAGTGGACCTTCGAGCCATCTATGTGAGAACGAAACACCGCGCCCGCTTCGTCGACCTTGACGTTCTTTCCCAGGCTGAACACCTGGTATCCTCCGCTGTCGGTCAGGACAGGTCCGTCCCAGGCCATGAAACGATGCAGACCCCCCAGGGACTCGATACACCCCTCGCCCGGCCGGAGGTGCAGGTGGTACGTATTAGCCAACAGCATCTTGACCCCGGCCGAACTCAATTGCTCGGGCGTCAACCCCTTGACCGTCCCCGCCGTGCCCACCGGCATGAACAGCGGTGTGGGTACATCGCCGTGCTCTGTCTTCAGGGTTCCCGAGCGGCCCGCGCAATCGCTGGCCGTGCTGGCTTCAAAATCAATCAAGGTACTTAGAGTACAAGCATGGCGTCGCCGTAGCTGTAGAAACGGTAACGACGTCTGACTGCCTCGTTGTACGCGTGGGCGGCCAGTTCGCGTCCGGCGAAAGCCGCTACCAACTGAAGAAGGCTGGTGCCCGGCAGATGGAAATTGGTGAGGAGCGCGTCTACAACTTCGAACTGGTATCCCGGCGAAATGAACAAACCCGTGGTGCCCGAGCCTCGGAGCAGCCCACGCTCTCCGTCAGCCACCGTCTCCATTGTGCGAACGCTGGTGGTACCTACCGCCACCAGCCGGCCGCCATCGCTGCGACAACGACGCACCGCGGACACCGCTTCCTCTCCTACCTCGTACCATTCTTCCTCGGGCGCAACCGGGTCCCCGAGGTCGTTGCGCAAAGGCAGAAAGGTAGCCGGCCCCACGTGCAGGGTAAGCGAGCAACGGCGGATTCCCCGGTCCCCAAGTTCTGCGAGCATTCCGCTACTGAAGTGAAGGCCCGCCGTCGGTGCCGCGACCGAGCCCTGCCTATCGGCGTAAACAGTCTGATACCTTTCCTTGTCATCGGCCACCGCTGGGCGCTTTATATACGGCGGCAGCGGTACGTGCCCGTTGGTCTCGAGGATGCTGGCAGCGTCGTCGCCTCCAAAATCAACGACACAGCGCCCGGATTGTACCGGCCCTACCACGCTGACTCTGCCTCCGTTCTCGAGCAGTAGCTGCTGCCCTTCGCGTAATGGGCGCGAAGCCTTGTACATGGAACGCGCGCGTCCCGAGCGCGGCAGCTCAAGCAGAAGCAGTTCAACGCGACCGCCGGTGGCCCTGCGGGTCAGAAGGCGAGCCGGAAAAACCCGCGAATCATTGAGCACCAGGGTATCGCCCGGCCGTAGCATATCCCCGAGCTCGTTGAACACGGCATCGCTGATCCGGCCCGAACGCCGATCAACAACCATCAGTCGCGAATCACTGCGTCGGGCAGGTGGATGCTGGGCAACGAGTTCTTCCGGGAGCTCGTACTCAAACACCGGGCTTGAGCACCCGTCCTGTTGTTGGGCTGCTTTCAAAGCCCGGTCAGCCCGGTGTAGTTTCCTTCTTTGAGGGCATCAACGACGCCAGCAGGTCCACGGGTACCGGCAGAATAACTGTCGAATTGTTCTCAGAAGCAAGTTCCGAAAGGGTCTGCAGAAAGCGCAACTGAATGGCTACTGGTTCTTTCCCGATAATCGCGGCGGCCTCGGCGAGACGTCCCGAAGCCTGGAACTCTCCTTCAGCGTTGATCACCTTTGCCCGGCGCTCGCGCTCAGCCTCGGCCTGCTTGGCCATGGCCCGCTGCATGTCGTGGGGCAGGTCGATGTGCTTGACCTCCACGCTCACGACCTTGATGCCCCAGGGGTCGGTCTGCACGTCGAGTATCTCCTGTATCTGGTGATTTACGCGGTCCCTCTCGGCCAGCAACTCGTCGAGTTCTGCAGTCCCGCAAACACTACGCAGCGTGGTCTGTGCCAGCTGGGAAGTGGCGTAGAGGTAATCCTCTACTTCCATGGTGGCCTTGTTGGGGTCAATAACCCGGAGGTACATGACCGCGTTTACCTTGACCGACACGTTGTCGCGGGTAATGACGTCCTGGGTCGGTACGTCCATGGTTATGGTTCTCATGTCGACCCTCGCCATGCGCTCAATCAGGGGAATGACGTAGATGATCCCCGGGCCACGGTAGGACACCAGCCGGCCGAGCCTGAGCACTACCCCTCGCTCGTATTCTTTCATTACCTTGAAGCCACTGGCCAGGGCCGCAAGGACCGCGGCTGCCGTATAAATACCAAACATATTGCTCTCCTCTTACGGGCTTATTGCGACCCGCTTTCATCAACAACAACGGTCAGCTCAAGACCGTCGATCGACACTACCCTCACTCTCGTCCCTGTCTCAAGTTCCTGTCCGCACCTGGCCCGCCAAAGTTCACCGTGCACGCGCACCGTGCCAACTTCGCGAAGATCACCAGCGGCGACGCCAATCTCTCCGACCAGGCCCTCGGCTCCCGTCGTTGACGGCCTGCGCCTGTCTTTGACAAGCAGCGCAACGACCACGAACAGGGCCGCAGCAAATGTGAGCATCATTCCCAGGATAAGCCCCGTGTCTACAGCCAGGTTCGACTCCGGTGTGTAAAGGAACAGCGAACCGAGCGTTAGCGCGATTATGCCGCCGAAACCAAGCACACCAAAACTCGGCATGACCAACTCCCCGAGGAGAAAAGCCATTCCCAGCACCAGCAGTAACACGCCGGTGGAGTTAATAGGCAGCACCTGCGACGCAAGCAACGCCAGCAGCAGACATATGGCCCCGGCCACGCCGGGAAAGATCGTACCAGGGTTAGAAAACTCCATGTACAAACCCAGCATGCCGGCCATCATGAGAAGGTAAGCGATGTTGGGGTCGGTGATGATGGTGAGTACTTTCTGCCTCAGCGTCATCTCGATCTCGTGCACCGGCGGCCCGCCGGGCAGGTCGGCCAAAGAGGCCAGGTCGAGCGTAATCGTCTCGCCAGCGAGTTCGATCTCCTTGCCCGACGCTTTCTGGAGCAGCTCGGCAATATCGCTGGCCGCGAAATCTACCACGCCCAGTTCGACGGCCTCGATTTCGGTTATAGCGACGCTCTCGCGCACCGCTTTTTCCGCCCACTCTACGTTACGACCGCGCCGGTTCGCTATCGATTCGACGAACGAGACGGCGTAGTTCTCGACCTTCTCACGCATGTCGCCTTTAATGTCACCGCCCTGTCCCGAAACCGGGTGGGCTGCGCCAATCGTGGTGCCTGGAGCCATCACGGCCACGTGGGCAGCGAGGGTTATGAAGACGCCGGCCGAAATCGCCCCGGCACCTCCGGGCGCAACCCAGACAGCCACCGGTACCGGTGACGCGAGAAGGTCCTTGGCGATGGTCTTGGTAGAATTGAGCAGGCCACCGGGAGTGTCGAGCTGGATGATGAGCAGGGCCGCGTCGGCTTCGTGAGCCTGCTCGATCGAGGATTTTATAAAGTCCGCCACCGCCGGGCTGATGGGTCCGTCTACCACCGCACGGTAGACCACCCTTCCAGGGGCCCCGTTAGACGTTGGCGCGACCAACACGAGGAGTAACGCGGCAAGGCCAATAAGCGAGGTTTTTATCCGCTGCTCGCCCATCAGCGTTGCTCCAGGCCAAGGCGAGCCATCACCAACTTGATGTCACCCCACACGACTCTCTTTTCAGACGGCGCCCGCAGCAGGTAAGCGGGGTGAAACGTCGGCATCAGCGCCACACCGTGGTAGTCCTGCCAACGCCCTCTCTGCTTTGATATCGCAACCCTGTTTCGCAGCATGACCTGGGTCGCAAAGGCACCGAGGGTCACTATGACCTCGGGATTGACGATTTCGACCTGCTTCAAGAGAAACGGCTCGCAGGCAACGATTTCATCGGGTTGTGGATTCCGGTTTTCCGGCGGCCGACACTTTACGACGTTGGCGATGTAGACCTCCTCACGACTCAGTCCCATACCCGCGCTGAGGATCTTGTCGAGCAACTGCCCTGCTTTGCCCACGAAGGGCAGGCCCTGCAGGTCCTCGTCCTCACCGGGGGCTTCGCCGACGAACATCAAGCGGGCATCGCTGTTGCCGACGCCGAAGACGATGCTGCGCCGCCCACCGGCCAACTTGCAGCGCTGGCAGTCACCCAGCACAGTCCCCAGCTCCAGCAAAGAACTCGCAGCGCTCACCTCGGGCTCCAGCAGCAGGCGATCCTTATCGGGCGCGCCCTCGAGCCGGGGTCTCGGGTCAGTTGCCCCCGTCACCCTTGCCTGGGTGGGCGCAAGGGCTGGCTTTGACGCAGGGACAGGGAGAAACTGGAGACCCAGCTCGAGCTCGCGACTTAAGTAATCGCTGGCCAGTTGCCGGGCCCCCACTATGCTTGCCTTGTTCACCATCGTCGCCATGCTCCTGGCCATACTGGGTCTGCCCGATAGCGCGCTCGCCTGGGGCCCCATAACCCACATTGTTCATGGCTCGCAGGTGCTGGCGAATATTACCAGCCTGCCCCCAGCCCTACAAGCCATCATCGGGGCGAACGAGAACCGCTACCTCTACGGTTGTATCGGGGCCGATATCGTACAGGCAAAGGCGTACACGAGGTCGCTCGCTACCCACTGCCACGGCTGGCCCGTCGCCTGGGAACTGGTGCGCCAAGCTCGCGGAGACGGACAGAAAGCCTTCGCGTGGGGTTACATGACCCACCTGGCGGCCGATATCCTGTCTCACAACCACTTCGTGCCCATCCACACCCTGATCAGCTTTCGTGCTCGTACTTCGGGACATGCCTACTGGGAAGCACGTATGGACGGACTGCAACAAATTCGATACTGGCGCCGCGCCAGGCAGGTGCTCGAGTTTACTTACGAGGACTGCGACGAGCTGGTAGAGCAGACGATCGAACACACCCTGCTTTCTTTCAAGGCCAATAAGAAAATCTTCGACTCGCTCATGGGTATCAGCAAACTCGAGCAGTGGCAGTTGCTGGTCAACACGGTCAACCGCAGTTCGCGATACTCGCTGTCCCGTACGACCATGGATCGCTACAACCACGCCTGCGTTCACGCCGTCATGGACCTGCTGGTTCACAAGAAACGTTCGTTCACCCAGGAGCTGGACGCAACGGGCAGCGAGATGCTCAAGCAAAGTATCCGCTTGAGGCGGCAGCTCAGGAAACTGCGCCGCAGCCGAAGTCTCGACCGGGAGGCAGAAGAACGAATCATGCAGCGGTTGATCAATCGCGCGCCCCGCATTCCTGTCGAAATGGACTAGCCGCGCGTTCTTCTACGCACCAGCGCTGGAGGCAACGGCCGGCTGCCGCAAGGCCACGACTCGGTCGAGTATGCGATCGGCAAGCTCATCCTTGCTCATGGAACCGGTACTCTCGTCCTTACCGTCACGGTCGATGATGAGCGCGGCGTTCTCCGTTGAGTCGAAGCCACCGTCTTTTCCCGACACGTCGTTGGCCACCACGAGGTCCAACTTCTTCCTTTGCAGCTTGGCCAGGGCATTGGCAGCCATGTTTTCGGTCTCGGCAGCAAACCCAACCAGTACCGAGTTCGGGCGTCGCGCACGCTCACCTAGCAACGAGAGAACGTCGGGGGTTTTGACAAGGTCAACGCGCATCTGTGCATCCCCCTTCTTGATCTTGTTCCTGGCTACCGTGGCGGGCGCGTAATCCGCTACGGCGGCGACCATCATCACCACGTCGGCGTCAACCGCCCGGTCGAGCATCTGCTCGCGAAAGTCTTCGGCGGTCTCTACATCGACAAGCGAGCAATCCCTGGGAGAACGCAGGCTCGAAGGGCCGCTGACCAGCGTCACCGCGGCGCCTCGCCTTCGAGCGGCTGCCGCCAATGCGTAGCCCATGCGTCCGCTCGATCGGTTGCTTATGTAGCGCACCGGGTCGAGAGCTTCCCGGCTGGGGCCGGCGGAAACGAGAACCGACATGCCCTCGAGATCGCGCTCGACGAAACACGCCGCCAGGCCGTCGGCGAGGTCCTCGGGGTCGGGCAACCTGCCCAGCCCCTCCCAACCGCAGGCGAGCTCGCCACTGTCTGGTTCCAGCACAGAGTAGCCATATCCTTCGAGAGTCTTGATGTTGGCCCGCACCGCCGGGTGCGAGTACATGTTCACGTTCATCGACGGTGCGATGACCACTGGAGCGCGGGTGGCCAGTACGGCCGCCGTCACCACGTCGTTGGTAATGCCGAGGGCTAACCGGGCGAGCAGATCCGCCGTCGCGGGGGCCACCAGTACTGCGTCGGCTTCGTCCGCCAAGCGAATGTGGCCGACAGTGGCGTCTTGCGAAGCGTCGAGAAGGTCGGTGGCGACCGGGTTGCCCGAAAGCGTCTGCAGGGTGAGCGGCGACACGAAACGGGCGGCTGCGCCGGTCATGACGACCTGCACCGTGGCCCCGGCACCCGTGAGAAGGCGAACGAGCTCGGCGCACTTGTAGGCGGCGATGCCGCCGCCTACGCAGAGCAGCAGTTTACGATCATTGAGAAGATACATCGCCTGTTTGCCCGGGGACACTGGTTTTACCCACGCGACCCAACTCGCCAAAGCTTAGCCCTTCTTTCACCAGGTACACAAGCCCTAACACGACTTGAGTCGAAAACTGCACGAAATGCGTGAAGAAAGCGTAGCCCACCGCGAGAACCGCGGGTATGCCGTAGACGCTTTCAAGGGCCAGCCGGCTGCCGTACTCGAAGGTCCCCCAGAAGCCCGGCGCCGACGGAACCGCGACCGCAAGGGCTACCAGCGTCGTCACGCCGACGCCGCCCTGTACGTACGGAATCTCAAGGTCGAAGGCCGGGAACCCCAGGGAAAACGAAGCCGCGATAACTATCCACACGTAAAACGACCAGGCCAGCAGCAGGAGAAGTGTGCGAAGATCGCCTACCGCTACCAGCGCATCGATAAACTGGTGCTCTAGGTTTACGAGCGGCTGCGAAATTCTCACCGGCAATAGGCCCCAGATTCGATCGAGAAGGGGCAGCATGCGCTCGCGGTTGAATCGTACAACGACCAAAAGCACGACCGCGGTAAGGGCCACGACACCGGCTCCGTGTATCCACAGCTCGACCTCGGCGGGCAGGTCGAGCTGGACCAACAGCAACAACGCAAAACCCAGCAGGGCAACCAGGTCGAGCACCCGTTCGAGTACTACCGTGGCGACGGCCATACTCATTGGAACCCCGGTGTTGCGCGAAGCAAGCCAAGGACGTATCACCTCGCCAACGCGAAAAGGCAGCAGCATGTTGGACATGAAACCCACGGCCGAAGCCGAGAACAACGGCGCAAGCGGCAACTGCCTACCCGACGAAATGTTCAGGAGCAGTCGCCAGCGTTGCGTGCGAACAAAAAGGGCGAACACGCCCATGCCTGCCATCGGAAGAACCCAGCGGTAGTCGGCCTCCAGCAGGGTTTGGCCAACGCGCTGCCAGTCCTCTCCGCGCAACGCCAAATACAGGAAAAGCACCGACAGCAGCAGCGCAATTACGAGGCGAGACCAGGACGAACCCCCAGTCTTATCTCCGGATCGAGCCATGCCCTGTGGTCAGGTCCTGAAACGAGAAGGCGGTGGGTCCGGAATGTCCACGTCCGGGTGCAGGACCTTGACCCTCTCGAGGAGTGCTTCCTCGGTCTCCGGGATGTCCGGGTCGGGTATGCAGCAGTCTACAGGACATACAGCGGCGCACTGCTCCTGGTCAAAAAAGCCAACACACTCGGTGCACTTGCCGGGGACGATGTAATAAACGTCCTCGTCTATCGCGGCCTTCATTTCGCCCTTGTCTTCCCACTCGATCCCGCCTTCGTAGATCGCGGTGTTCGGACACTCAGGCTCGCAGGCCCCACAGTTGATGCACTCGTCGGTTATTTTGGTCGCCATAACAACAGTCGCCCTCCCGAGCTGTCGCCGAAGCTGCCACAGTAGCGAGAAACTGTAAAGTGGCTGTCTTGACATGCTTTTGGATATGAAGGAATCCTGCGCTGCCGGGGGCGCTCACGCCTTAACGGAAGACGACTAATCGGCCGGTGTCAGTTACCCAGCACAGCCCCATAGAACAAGATCGCCTCTTGCGCGAAGATCTCGAGCGCGTCGAAAAACGCATAGCCGAGGTGATCGGATCACAGGAACCGCGCCTTTCCGAGGTTTCGGATTACCTGATCAACGCCGGCGGCAAGCGCGTACGACCGGCGGTAGCGCTACTCACGTTCCGGGCCTGCGGGGGTGACGACCCCACCGACGTTATCGACCTTTCAGTAGCACTCGAACTCATACACACGGCCACCCTGCTCCACGACGACATCATTGACGCCAACTCCACTCGTCGCGGCAAAGAAGCAGCCTACCTGCGCTACGGACTGGCCGACACCCTGGTGGCGGGCGATTTTCTGTTCTGCAGGGCCTTCGATGTTTGCGGCCGTTTTGAAGAACGCATCGTCGCCTGGGCTGCCGGCGCCTGCGTGCAGCTGACGGAAGGCGAAATCATGCAGGCTCGTTACCGTCGCAACGAAGCCGTGACCGTTGACCACTACCTCGAAATAATCGATCGCAAGACGGCGTCATTGTTTCGCGCGGGGACACGAATCGCGTCTTTCCTCGCCGGTCAGAACGAAGAAGAAATCGAGAGAATGGGGGATTGTGGAAAAGACATAGGCCTCGCTTTCCAAATGGTCGATGACATCCTCGACGTCGAAGGCGACACCGAAAAGACCGGCAAGATGCTGGGCACCGACCTACGCGACGGCAACCCCTCCCTACCCACGGTCTGGGCTCTCGACGACGCGGCCGTGCGTCACGCGTTCACAAACGATAGTGCTTCGGACGCCGAAGTTGAAACCGCGCTATCGGCCATACGCAGCGGCGACGTGATCTCGCGAGTACGCTCGCTGGCCGCTGGACACGTAGAATCAGCGCTGGAGACAATAGGCGGGTTGCCCGAATCGATTTTCAGCCAGCGCCTTGCCGACCTTGCCGGCGGACTGCTTACCCGCGTCAGCTGAGTACTCAGGCCGCCGCGCCCAACCAGGCCTGTACGGCTACGTAAAATACCCACCCGGCCAACAGCGGGGCACCCATCCAACGGCTGAAGCCCCCACTCTGACTCGCCCTGCCCACGCAGAACCTGAACCAACCCAGCATAAGCAGCATGGCCGGAATATGCAGGTAGAACAGTAAGGCCGGGAATTCAGCGCCTGTCTCTAGCAGTGGCAGGGGAGCCGCCAGGGCCGAGGCTCCAACAACGAACAGCACGTTGAGCACGTCGGCACCTATGACGGTTCCCACGAGGATTTCGGGGTGCCCCTTGCGTACCGCACTCAGGCCCACGACCAGTTCGGGCAGCGAAGTCCCGAACGCGACCAGCGTGCCGGCAATGACCAGTTTAGAGACGCCGGCCTGTACGGCCAACTCAGAAACCGCGAGAACGAGCACCTGGCTGCAGAACACGACCACCAACAGGCCCAGGCCGAACATGGCCAGCAGCTTGCCGACGGGCGCTGTCGAGTCAGCCTGGATTGGTTCGTCCGTTGACGAGTCGCCAGCCACGTCAACAACCCCCCGGTCACTGCGACTCCAGTGTACCGACAAGTACAGGTAGGCAACGAGCAAAGCGGTAAGCAACAGGCCTGCGCCCCTGCCGAGAACCGCGGATGGCCCCGAAGCAATCAACGACCCGTAGCACAGCAGCGCCAGGACAAGAGCCGACCCGGCCTGGAACCACCCCTGCCTGTTGAGAAGTTTCCGGTCAGCCGGCAGCGTTGCCAGGAGGCAGCCAAGCCCGAATATCAAACCGGTGTCGGTCACTACCGAACCGATGGCGTTACCAAGGGCCAGTCCGGGCTCGCCCGACCAGGCGGCGATCACCGACACTGCACACTCGGGACTGGTAGTTCCCAGCGAGACCACGGTCGCGGCAACAACGATCTTGGGTATCCCGAAGCCGGCCGCGAGTCCCGATGCCCCGTCAACCAGTCGGTCGGCACCAAAAGCCAGCACCGCGATGGACGCCGCGGTTACAGCCAGCAGCAGCCAGGCTGCCTGGCCCACAAAGAACTCGGACGAGATAAAGTATTCCACCTGGCAGCCCGCGGGAGATCAGGGAAGACCACCTCGGTGCACACAGTCTACACTCAGCAGCCGCCAGCGGCCAGTGGAGCCGCGAGACCTCGAACAACAATGACAGTAAACGCCGCCGGTTACGGATGCGAGACAGTCGGTTCAGCTGATTAGTTCTTGCTCTTGCCGGTTTGCGTCCCACAGGGCACGCAACAGCTGCTCGAGGACTATGAACTCCTCGTTCATGGACACCAGCGATTCCACGGTAGAGTTGAGCCCCAGGGTTTCTTCCTCGTGGTTTTCCTCAGTACTGAAATCGGCTAGATTTTTCGCGGCGGTCAAGAGGCTGTCCGAGGCCCTCCTGACGTGAAGCGCGATCTGGGTAAAGGATTCGTTGTCGATAATCATCTGGGCTCCCTCAGGCAAAGTTCGCCCGGTCGGGCGACGCTTTTTATAGGCAAGAGGGATGCCAGCACACTAGCTCACGGCGACGCCGCAGACACCGATGCAGAGCCACCGTATGCGCCACCCGGCCAGCAAGAACCGCCCGTATTTAAGGGGTTTGGCCCAGCTTAACAAAGACGAGGACAAAGCATTGGGTCGGGGCTCGGGCTGGCCCACGCCTGTATAACCGGCAGTGCATTTCCGCCACCCCAGACCCCGGACTTGCATTATGGCCCGATCAGGCCACCGAAGGTTCAGTTAAGACTCGAGCCGAAACGCTTGACGAAAGATTCAAGCCCCGCAGCCGCGAGCGCTGTTTTCGCCCGCCCCGCTGCCGCCTGTGTCTGGTAACGCCCCGCAACCACTCGGTAGAGACTTGTGCCCCCGCGACTGACTTCAACGAGGTGAACATCGCCAGTCACTCGGGATGCCCTGCCGCGAAGCGCCTGGGCGTTGGCAGCAGACGAGAAGGCCCCCAGTTGTAAGCCGTAGTAACTGGCCGGTATCATAGCCACGGGCCCCGGAACCGCTGCGACGGGAGCCCTCCTTACAGGAACAGACTTAAGCGCTTGTTGCGCGATATGCCTTTTCACCACCGGCCGCGAGACCAGCGCAAGCGGTGGCGGCTCCACCGGCAAAGTGGCTGGCGCCAATTTAATGGCCGCGACCCGGGGCTCGGCTTTGGCCCTGCCAAGCGAGGATGTAGCGACCGCAAGCGGAGCAGCAGGCGCTTCCTGTTTTACGGCTACCGGCGCAACAACGACCGGCGCAACAACGACCGGCGCAACAACGACCGGTGCAACAACGACCGGCGCAACTCGAGCAGGCTCCCTGGTCGGGCTTGCTGCTACCGGCGCGATGCTGGCGACCGCAAGCGCCGCCTTGTCGATTTCACTAACCATGGGCGATGCCTTGGCCACACTCTCTGCAGGCTTGACCGGCTTGCCAAAAGTCTGCCGCTGCCGCGCATTAAGCTCGGCTGCCCTGTTACGCTTCACTTTCAGTCCAGGCACCGCGGTCACCATGCTCTGGTCAACCTTGCCCACCGAACCTACTGCCACCCTCGACAGCTCATGCAAACCAGCCGCCGTAACCTTACTGCCGTCGGCGCTGATCGACGGGTCATCGCGACCGCCCGGCGCAAGGGCCATCCGTATCGAGTCGGCGCTCGGCCCTTTTCCGGTCAGCGCTGCGGCCAGACCTGCCACCAAGGCAAAGAACCCCACGGCCCACAAACCGAGACGACGGCGATTGGCCACCACTCCGATTTCTTCATCCGCGGATTCCGAAACGCCGCTGACCCCACGTCGAGAAGCCTTCGGCGGCCGCGCGCTTTGCGCGTCAGAACCCAATCCGAAATCCTCGCCCAACACGTGCGCCGCAGGCAACGCGGGCTCAACTGCCCTGCCCCCGCCAACCGTCTCCTCAATTGTTTCTGCTTCGAGCTCCAACTCAAGGCCCCTGCCATCTTCGAGCGATGCTTGGACCTGCTCCATTCCCGCCGGCTCGGAGCCCTCGAGATACTCGAGCGCACGACTGCAGAGTTCGTCTATACGGCCGGGAATGCCTTCGGCACGGTCAACGATACTGCCCAGGGCTTCGGCCGAAAACAGCCCCTCTACTGAGCCGCCTACTTCCTCAACGCGCATACGGATGTAATCCAGCGACTCCTCGGTGTCGAGAGGATCCATACGGCAAACCTGCACCAGCTGCTTGAGAACACTGCGGTCCGAGGCTGCGTTCAGGCGATCAAGCAGTTCAGGCCGGCCCACGAGGAAGACATGAAGCATCGTGTGATCAGCTGGATCGTCGCCGAACAGCGTGGACAGCCTCTCCAGGGTCTTAGCTGGTAGATCCTGGGCGTCGTCAATGATGATGACGGTGGCGCACTGCCGGTCGGCCAGGCCCTGCGCCTGTTGTTGCAGCGCCTCGACCAGGTCAGCCTCGCTATTGCCCGGCAGTTCCACGCCGAGGCCCGTCAGGGCTTCGCCCAGCAGGTGCCGGAGGCCGGGGCCCGCCCCGGGAACGTAGACCACCCGGGCGAGGTCACCAAATTTTTCATCGAGAGAACGGATAAGAGTGCTCTTGCCCGTGCCCGATTCACCAATGAGCAGGGTGATACCCTGTGGCGCCTGCAGGCCAGCTCTCAACTCCGCAACAAGTGCGGCCCAGACATCTGATAGCGGCCCACCGTCGGCTCCACCCCGTTGGTCAAACGGGTGGCGCGAGAGCCCGAAACGGGAAGGATTCATCCACACCTCCTGCAATCATGGCCGTCCCAGGGCAACGACCTCAAGCCAAACTACCACAGGATCTCCTGTTATCAAAAAGAATAGCGCCCAGTTCTTCTTCCTCCCCTGGGCGAGAGAGCAGGAGCTAATGCCTGCAGGCCGAGGAGACGAAGCCTGCGAAGAGCATCCTTTCACTCAGTGGCGACAATTTAAGGGCGCTGTCCAGCTCCAAAACACCGCTGTGCAGGGCAGCCAGGGCCCCCGGCCCGAAAGCCGCCGCCGCCTGGAACTGGTGAAACGCACGCCAGGGTGACGAAAAGCCGTCGCGCACCTCTGCGGGCAAGGACTTCCAGGCCGAGCGGGAAAACCCATCCGGGCTGCCCTCGAGATCGCGCCTGCTGAGCAGGCCGAGATGCCGTGAAGCCTCGTAAAGAGCGCCCACGTGGGTTCCCAGTGCCGCGCATATCATCAAGGGGAACTGACCCCGGTCGAGCATCTCGTCGAGCGCAGCCTGGGCCGCGGGGCCGTCGCGCCTGCTAAGGGCATCGGTCAGCCCGAAAACGCCCGCCTGGGCGTAATCGGACATAAGCTCTCTCACCTGGGCCACCTCGAGCGCCCCGCCCTCGTCCACCGCCAGGCAGAGTTTCTGAACTTCGCCCAGCAACACGCCCTCGTTACTCCCCGCGCGATCGTATACCAGGGCAAGCACCGCCCGCGAGGGTTCCGCGACGCCGGCACGGCGGCACTCCGCGCGTACCAGTGCGTGTACCGAATTTTCTTCAAGGTTCCCGCCCCTGTCGACGGCGATCCTCAGGTCTTCGAAACCATCGAGCCCCTTGACTGCCTTGTAGAGCCTGCTGCGGCGATCAATCGCGCTGGCGGTAACCAGCAAGCAAGCACCGGCGGGAACGCCGCGCCCAACAAGCTCGAGCAGGTCGTCTACTTCTCGTTCCAGGCTGGCATCAAAACCTCGAAGCCAGGCGCAGCGGTTTCCACCGAACATCCCGACCTGCAGCAACTCGGCTTCAGCCCGGGCAACAGTGGCTTCGGGAGCGCGCATGACCGCGAGATCCGTATCTACATTGCCTCCGTTCAGCGCCGCAAGGGCCAACTTCCTGGCCCTCGGATCAACGATGGCCGGCTCGCCGACCAGAATGCAAAGGCCAGCAGACTCTGCCTCAACAGCAGTCATCACCTGCTCGTCCTGGAGCGCGCCGTTCTTACGAGCACCCACTCCGCACTGCCGCTGGCAAGAATTCTCCCGCGGCTATCCTTGATGGCGGCCTCTGTTCCCACCGTCGTACCTTCCTGCTCAATGATCCGCGCCGAAACGGTCAGTTCAGTGGAGGCCATTACCGGGCGACGAAATTCCACGGCAAGCTTACGGGTAACCCCGTAGCGTCCCAGTGCCTCGAATACAGCCCAGCCCATGGCCTCGTCGAGCAGGGTAGAAACAATTCCACCGTGGACAAAGCCCTCGTAGCCCACGAAGTTTTCGGCGATAGCCGTGCGACAAACCACGCCACCGCCTTCCTGCTTGAAGGCCAGGCCCAGGCCGCTGTCGTTCTCCGGCCCGCAACCAAAACACCTCGCGAACAAACTATCCCGGCTACTGTCGGCCTGCTCTTCAGACATTCCTGCTTTTCGATCTACCAGCCACGGGTCTCACCTACTTTCATCACCCAGTCCACCTCCGGTCCTCGCGCCGCCTGCATGGAAGCAGCCCTGAAGCGGCGGGGCGGCTCGTCGAGTTCTTCATCGGCAAGGTCAAAAGTGCCGAAGTGGACGGCTACCGTCTTCAAGGCGCCCAGGCTGACCGCCGCATCTATAGCCTGCTCCGGGTTCATGTGCGAGAACGACATGATGTCGATCGGCAGGTAGGCGCCCACGGGCAGGGCGGCCAGGGTTGGTCTTCCGAGTCGGCGGCGGATTTCATCGAACGCGCCGAAGGGAGCCGTGTCACCCGCAAAATAGAACAGCCTGTCTTCAGACTTGACAGCCCAGCCGGACCAAAGAGCCCGGTTGCGATCCAGCAGCCCGCGCCCGCTCCAGTGCCGGGCCGGAACACAGGTGATCTCCAGACCACCTACTTTTACCGATTCCCACCAGTCCAGCTCGAGCACCGGTCCGATGCCCTCATCGCCGAGGAGAGCAGCGTTGCCCAGCGGCACTACGAAGCTGCTTCCCCGCTTGGAAAGAGCTCTCAATGTCGGTAGATCCAGATGATCGTAGTGGTTGTGAGAAATCACCACAAAAGCGATGTCAGGAAGCTCGGCCAGTGACATCCCAGGAGGCTGGAGGCGGCGCGGGCCGAGTTTTATGGGGCTGGCGTATTTGGACCACATGGGGTCGGTAAGAAAGTACACCCCGCCCTGGCGAACCAACAGGCTGGAATGGCCGATCCAGGTTACCGTCGGGGCCGCTTGGTCCGCCTTCCAACGCTTGAACATGGCCGCGCTATCGTCCACCGAGTCAGCGGCGCGACCAAGCGGGCGAAGCGCCCTGACCACTCTTCCGGCCAGGAATCCCAACCCACTGAGAAAGGCGGGCCGTCCACCGTCCACGTAACCCGGATTGGTAAACCCACCTGCCGGGTCGTGGTGCGCAGGCAGCGCGGCTGCGCCTGCCGGCGACAGCGTCAGAGTCAGCGTCAGTAACAAAACCAGCGCCATGGTCAAGGCGCTGTGTCTCGGCAGGTCAGCAGACCATATTTCAACTGTTGCCCCTGCGCCCACGTACCGCTGCTACTGTTGGGTCAGACCTATGTAAAGTCTGGTGTTAACCGCTCTAACGTGTTTCAATTCGCCGCCGTGGAAGAGCGCGCAGAGCGAATTGTAGAGTCCGCCGTTGCCCTGGCCGAAAAAGGGGGTTTCGAGGCCGTGCGGCTGCGCGACGTAGCTGCTGATGCGGGTGTGGCCCTGGGTACGCTCTACAGGCATTTTCGCAGCAAGGAAGACCTCCTGGTCGCCGCCCTGGCGGCCGAAGTCACTACTCTCGAAGACTACCTAAGCAACAATCCGGCCCGTGGAGGCAAGCCTATCGATCGCGTGGTATCGGTTTTTGCCGTGGCCACCAGCGGTATGTGCCGACGACCGAGACTGGCCCAGGCGATACTCAAATCCGTGGCCTCGGCCAACCCTGACCTGACCGAACAGGTTGCGGCCTTTCACGGGCGCATCGCCGCTCTGACAGATGCCGCGCTGCACGGGCCTGAGACCCGAAGCAATGGCAACGATCACTCTGCCGAAGCCCTGGTACTGCAACAGGTCTGGTTCGCTTCGCTTGTGGGCTGGGCCGGCGGACTGCACGACCAGGAAGCAGTGGTCAGCAAGGTCAGGGTCGCGGCCGGTTTCGTTCTCGGATGAAGCAGATAGCTGCCGGCGACACCAAGCCAAAAAAAAGCCGGTGTCCCCGGCACCGGGCCCTGCCAAAGGCAGAACCCGAATGCCGGTTACACCGAACCCGGCGGGCAAAGATCAGGGGGGTCGTCCGTTCTCTGCCGTGCCGGAGCACACCCTTAACAGGCGTACACACTAGACACTGCAAGTCGGGGGCCAACGCCCAACCCTTATTAAGACCCTTATAAAATAGCCTTCCGGCCAGTATCCTCCACCCTTTCGGGGGAAGGTGGGATAACCCAGTCTGAGGGATCTAACTCCCAGCGGCAGCTCTTGCTGCCCCCCCAGCGCAGTCAGCCCGCTTCAGCGCCGCGGCTGAGACCCGCCTGCTCCATCATCTTCTGCATTCGCTTACGGTCGACTGACACGAACATTCCCCTGCCCCGCACCAGCACGATCTCGTCCTTGCAGAGTTCGCCCTCGGCATAGATCTTTCGTCCCTCTACCCGCGCAACCGAGGCTCGGCAGTTAAGGTCCGTATGCAGCGGGGTAGGTCGCAGGTAGTCGATGGAAAGGGTCGCGGTCATGCCCGGGTGACCGGTGATCGACTGCGCGAACCCCAGCAGCTCATCGAACAGCTCGGCTACGACCCCACCGTGAACGTGGCCCGGTGGGCCTTCATAAGCGGAGCCGAAGTTGACGAAACCGCGCACCGTGTCGCCTTCAAGCTCCAGTCTCATGGGAGGAGACAGGGGGTTGGAAAGGCCCACGACGGGGCTGCGGTCAAAGAGCGCGTGAACGTTTCCCGCAGTGGAAGTTTCGGCAAAAGCGTCCAGGGTGCTGCGTTGCGGCTGCCCCTCGAGTTGTTGCGAAATCTCGTCCATCTCGCGGGCAGCGGTTTCGAGCACACCTGGCTCCGGATCTGAAAGTACCGCCAGCCCTATCAAGCGTCGCAGGCTGGCCGCCAGCTTGCGTTTCTCGGCCCAGGTGCCTTCCGCCGGTACGGCCGATGATTGCCACCAGGCGTGGGTCTTGTCGGCGTCGTCTGCCAATTCAACTTCCCTTGAAACGGGCTGGACGTTTTTCAAGAAAAGCCCTTGGGCCCTCGCGGGCGTCTTCGCTGGACATCACCTCCATGCCGAGTTCGAGTTCGCGCACGAACGCCTTTTCTTCGGGCAGGCACGAGCTCTCCAGCACCGACGCCTTGATGTTCCGGACAGCCAGCGGTCCGTTCTTCGCTATTGCGTCGGCCAGTTCCCTGGCCTTGGCCAGGGCCCCGCCATCTTTGACCACGTGGCCCAGCAGGCCGACCCTCAGCGCCTCGGCGGCGTCCAGCGGCGCGCCGGTGAGCAGCATCTCCATAGCTACCGTGTAGGGAATCTGTCTCGGCAAGCGCACTGTTGTGCCAGCCATGGGAAACAAACCGCGGCAGACTTCAGAGATCGCTATGCGCGCACCCTCGCCCGCCACTCGAATATCCGCAGACATCAGCATCTCCATGCCGCCCGCGTAACAATAGCCTTCGACGGCGGCCAACAGCGGTTTGGCCAGGCGGTACTCCTTGAGAAAGCCCTTGTAGATAATCGAGTAGTCCTGCTGAATACGTTCTTCGTGCTCGTTGTCAGGAGGCAAGCCCTTCATGAGCTTACCCACGAGCTGGTCGAGGTCAGCGCCGGCAGAAAAATTACCGCCCGCGCCGGTGAGGATGGCCGCGTGCACGCTGTCGTCGCCGTCTACCAGGTCCCACGCGTCGGCCAACCCACAGAGCATCTCGGGGTTGAAGGCGTTACGGGTTTCGGGCCGATTGAGGGTCAGGGTAACGACGCCTCCATCGCGTTCGACCAGCAGTGCGGGTTCAGACATCAGTTGCTTCCCCCAGTGGCGGGCCTTGCGGGCGGGCAGGACCCCTTCACGGTTTGTCGCTGCTGACCAGCCACATGGCAAAGTACTGCGAACCACCGCCATAGGCGTGACCCATTGCCAGCTTGGCGCCGTCCACCTGGTGTTCGCCAGCCATTCCTCTTACCTGCAGGGCCGCCTCGGCAAACCGCAGCAGACCTGACGCGCCTATGGGATTGGTGGAAAGCACACCGCCCGACGCATTGATGGGCATATCGCCATCGAGCGCGGTTGCTCCCGACATTGTCATCTTCCAGCCCTCGCCCTGCTCGGCAAAACCCAGGTTCTCCATCCACATCGGCTCAAACCAGCTGAAGGGAACATAGATTTCCGCCACGTCTATCTGCCGCCGCGGGTCAGTGATGCCCCCTTTGCGGTAGAGTTCAGCCGCGCAATCGATCCCAGCCTGGGGATTCACGCCGTCGCGGCCCGCAAACATTGTGGGCTCGCTGCGCATGGCGGTCGACACTACCCAGGCCGGGTTTTCGCAGCTTCCAAGAGCGTCCTCGGCAGTGAGCACCAGCGCGCAGGCCCCGTCCGAAGACGGGCAGGTCTCAAGGTAGCGTATGGGGTCCCAGAGCATGAGCGAGTCAGCCACCATCTCCTCGGTGATATCGGGCATCTTGAGGTGGGCGTAAGGGTTCTTGAGAGCGTTGAGGCGATCCTTGACGGCCACCTTTATACCCGTATCTTTCGGCGCCCCCGAGCGCTCCATGTAAGCGCGGATGTAGGGCGCAAAGTAACCGCCCGCCCCTGCTACCAGAGGAGCCGCAAAGGGAATCTTCATCATCAGCACCCAGGACGCGTCGGCCTCGGATTGCTTCTCCCAGGCCACCACCAGCACGCGCTTGTGCACGCCTCCCTGCACCAGCTTGGCCGCCACCAGGCCGGTCGAGCCGCCCACGCTACCGGCAGTGTGCACCCTTAGCAGTGGCTTACCGACCGCACCCAGGGCGTCGGCCATCATCAGCTCGGGCATCATCACGCCTTCAAACTGGTCCGGCGCCTTGCCGACCACCACCGCGTCGATGTCTTTCCATTCGAGGCCGGCGTCAGCCAGGGCACGCACCGCGGCTTCGCGCACCAGTCCGTGCATGGACACGTCACTGCGCTCAGCGTCGTGGTGGGTCTGGCCAACGCCTGTAACAGCGCAGAGCTCGCTCATCGGCCCGCCTCCATGACGCAGACCAGGTTCTGCTGCAGGCAGGGACCAGCCGTCGCGTGCCCCAGCACCCTCGAGGCAGTGCCATCGTGAATGCGCCGGGCTGCTTCGCCTATGCGCGCGAGCCCCGCCACCATGAAAGTGTGGCCCGCCAGCGCACCGCCCGAAGGGTTGAGATCCACGCCATCGCCAAGACCAAGCTCGCTCGCGAGAAGCAGCTGCTGGTGAGAAAACGGCGCGTAAACCTCGGCGACTTCGATGCCGCCCCTGCCGGCACCTGCGCGCTCGCCGGCCATTCGCGCCGACGGGCAGGTGGTCAGGTCGCGGTTGCCCGGCGCGTGGGTATCCACCCTGTGATCGATCCCCCTTATCCACGCCGGCTTGTCACAGACCTCTGCGGCGCGGTCACCAGCCACCAACACGATCGCGGCTGCGCCATCGGTGGAAGGAGCGATATCGTGCTCACGCAGTGGATGCGCCACGCGTGGGCGCGACAGCAGCTCGTCAACGTCGGCGGGAATTTCCGCTTCGGGTATAGCCGGGTTGCCCTGGGCCGCCTCGCGGCTGTGCGAGGCCACGGCGGCCATATCGGCTTCGCTGACCGTACCGGCGGCGAGCATGGCGCTGGCCTGCAGGCCAGCCAGGCTGATGCCACCGGGCCAAAGCGGCATGAGCGTGTAGGGGTCGAGCTGGCAGCTCATTACCTTGTCAAGATCCGTGAGCGAGGTCTTGCCGAAGCTGTAAATCAAGGCAGTGTCGATATCTCCGTGCTGAAGCCTGACCCAGGCCTCGTACAAGGCCCAGGCTCCATCCATCTCCACGTGGCTCTCTTCTATCGGCGGCCAGGCGCCGACCGCGTCCAGGGCCATGACGAAAGAAAACGGCACCCCGGTGAGGTAATCGCAGCTGCCCGAAACGGTGAAACCGATGTCGCTCTGCTCAAGGCCGACGCTGTCAAGGGCCTCGCGCACTACCGGCATGACGATCTCGACTTCGTTGCGCTCGCGGTCTGCCCTCAGGTTGGGCGCCTGGGCAAACGAAACCACGGCTACGTCACGCATCAGACGTGCTCCTTGTAGGATTCCCGGGGAGCATCGGCTTCACCGGTCGGCTTGAAAAACAAGATGTTCTCAAGCGTCGGACCCCACTCGGAGGGATCTCGCCAGACAGCCTCAACGCGCATGCCCATGCGTATTTCGTTTACGTCAACTTCCTGTACGACGAAGAAAAACGGAATGTCAGCGCCGTCGAGCAGGATCTGCGCACACACGTAGGGAATCTCCCGGACGGTTGAAGCAAACTGGAGGTTCACTATGCAGAAAGTCGTGACAATTCCCCTGTCGGCTACCTCGACCTCCTCGGTGGTCGGTAGGCCATGCGTGGGCGATGAACCACGTGGCGGCATGTAGACCTTGCCGGTGGCCGGACAGCGCTGGCCCAACAGTTTGCCGCTTTCGAGGCCCCTGAGAAAACGCGACTGCGCCTTACCCGGCGTAATCGTGTAGTCCAGGCGAATGGGGCATACGATGCCCGTTATGAGATCTTCAGCCATCAGTCTCCTACCAACCTGAAACACTCGATGTCTGTGATGAACCCGTGCCTCTCGTCACGCCAGGACACCTCCACGCGGCTTCCAACCCCAAGCTTTTCAGCACTACCGCAGTCAACCGCATGCAGGAGCCCGGTGTCGGCTCCGTCCAGCTGTACCAGTGCCCACGCAAAGGGCTTGTCGAGAGGATGTTCGGCCCGCGGTTCGGCAAGCCAGCTGCAGGCAGTGACCGTTCCAATCTCACCCACCTGTACAAACTCATCAAGTTCATCGCCGGTGACAGGATCAGTTTCAACGGGCGGAACCACGACACGCCCGTCCGCGGTCCGTATTCCCTCGATCTTCTTGTCGCGTAAACCGCTGAAAAAACGACCCAGCACAGGCCCCGTACTGCGCGTATAGCTGTACTCAAGCACGTAGGGGGCGGTCAGAATATCCTTCTTCTCGTCTGTTTCAGTCTTTCTGCTCATCCAGTTATCCGTCGACCGACTCGGCAGCAGTCCCCAGCAAGAGTGAAACGTGTTCTACCCGCAGAACACCGGCTACCGCAAGTCTTGTCGAGCAATTCACACAGCTAATTGCGGCAGCTCCTCGCTCGCGCGCGCCTCATTGGCAGGCCAGCAGAACACCCGAGACTGATCCAGCGAGGCAGGTAAAGCCTCCAGGCAGAGCCGTTGCATCTTCTCGTGAATATCGCGCGGTGTAACCCGTGCGCCCAGCCATTCCTCGGTAGGAGCTGCGAGCAAAGGATCCGTGGGATGAAGTCGTCTCATTTTTTCAAGACCTTTCGGCGGAAACCGCAGCGGCCCAAACGACAGCGAGTGAAGCGACGAAGTCGGCACACAGGCAAAGATATCTTCGATCAGTTGTTTGTAGCCCTGCTCCCAACCATCGTGAAACAACAGCGGGTCGAGCCTAGCGCCCAGTTTCCAACCGGCCCGCGCGAGCTCCGCCATTGCCTTCAGGCGTGAGCGAACCGGAGGAGCGCCGATGTCGAAGAGATCGGCAACCGCAGGAGGCGAAAGGCTGAAAGCCACCACGCAGTTGTCAATCGGCTCCCTCGCGAGCAGGGCGGCCGTATTGACCGAACGGGTGCGCAGTTCGAGCCACGCGCTCGGGCGCTGCTCAAAGAAACTGAGAAACTCTCCGGCGAAACCGGTGACCGCATCGAGAGCCAGCGAATCACCGTCATATCCCGAAAAGAAACACGCCCGTTCACCACCAGTGAGCTCGCCGATGCGTTCGTCCACCGCCGTCATGAAGTCTTCGTAGTTAATGAAGAGAACGAGGGCAGCAGAGTTGTAACTGCCCTGCAGAAAACAATAGCGGCAGTCGTAGGGGCAGTTGAGCAGGTGGGAAAAGTAAAAGTCCTGCTCTGCACCTATCCCCGAGCCCGGCGGCACCGGCAGGACCATGCGGCCGCGCTTGCGAGCGATCACCAAGGCGGGGTTCTCCTTCTGCAAGCGAAAATCCTGGCCGTGGGGATTGAAAATCTCGCCGTAGTGCTCGCAGCTGACGACCCGGGCGCGGGGCAGACGCTTCATGACGGAGCGGGCCCGGGGGTGCTCGAGCAGGTCGCTCTCAATGTAAATAGTCTCGATCACTGAACGTCTCGCTGCCAGATCTCATCAAGTCCCGCTTCGAGCTGCCGCAGCAATTCGCCAGCCGCAGTGCCGCGGGCCGAAGCGGGTTGTTTCACCTCCGGTAACTCTCGTCCCGGAAACAGGGCATTCCAGCGCTGCAGCAAGCGTCGGAGCAGGGCGCCCTGGGTCACAGAGCAAGCATAGTCTTCGGACAACTTCTGCCATACTGCCGGTGGTGCGAGTCGGCTTGCCCTCCGCTCGGCCGGGACCCTCAAGTCAGCCACCATCGAAACTACATCCTCAACCGCGAGTTCCAGCAGGGACTCGACCCTGTTCTTGCTCAACCCTGCGGTCGACAGGGGCTGGGCCCGGTTGTCGGACACGACCTTCAGGCAGTGCACGAGTTCCGTGCTCGAGTAGCGCAGGGCCGTCGCCATGAAGGCAGACCCTTCCATGTCGTGAAGAAACCCCGGACGGTAATCGCTGCTCGGTCTGTCTACGGTCAAAAGCGGGGCCGTGGCCAGGGCCAGGCCCGCCGGCAGCGCCGGGTAACGCACCCTGCCACCCGCCTCTTCGTGAACAGATTCGGCCACCAGTACGCGCCCGATCTCCTCCTCCCCGTGCCCGGCAATACCGACGTTGAGCCAAGCCGAACAGACTGGGTGTCCCGACAACTCCTGCAACGTTACGACCCCCGCGGCTGCGTTTACCCTGCCGATGCCGGCCTGCAGGAGGAAAGTTTCGCGCGCGTAATCACACCAGGCCCTGAATCCGCCTTCAACCGGCAGCGACTTCAAAGCAAGGCCACGCAGCAAAGGCGCGGCTTCACAGCCCATGGCTACAACCAGGTTTACGGTCGCCGCGCTCATCGTTGGTACCTGCCGAGTTCGGCCGCGCGTGCACGGAGCGCGGAGGCCTCCTGTACCCTTCCCCTGCGCTCAGACCCGGCGGCGAGAATATCGAGTCGGCGGCGCGCCTCGGCGGCCGCTGCGCGGCGCCAGCGGGGCTGCAGGGTTCCCGGGAGCAGCACCTTCTCCAGTGCTTTCACCCGAAACCGGTCCATGGCGGGGTAGCGCGCGGATAATTGGTCGGCGTGACCTCCCCAACGCGTGGCGAGTTTTTCGTCGAGATAGAGCACCGGAAAACGAGCGCTGACCCTCAACCAGAGATCGTAGTCTTCGCAAGCAGGCAGGGTTTCGTCGAATACCCCGACCGAGGCAAAAACATCTCGGTGAACCAGCGCGGTCGAAGGCGATATGCAGCACAGTGGCAGGCACCGCTCGAATACCCAGCCACCGTAACGCGCGTGCTTGCGCATCGGGTTCACGCGCCGACCGTTGCGTAACCAGATCTCGTCGCAGTGGCATATTTTCATCGATGGCCGTTGAGAGATGGCAGTCAACTGTCGCTGCAACTTATCGGGGTGCCAGGCGTCGTCCGAATCGAGAAAGGCCAGCCAGTCCGAGCTGCTGTTTGCAATTCCTCGATTGCGAGCAGCGCTCACGCCCGCGGGCGCCTGCACCAGCAGCTTGACGCCAGGGTAGGCTTGCTTCACCAGGTCAGCACTTCCGTCGACCGATCCGTCATCGACCACCACTATCTCATCGGCCGGCCGTACCTGGGCCAGCACCGAGTCGAGGGCCCGGCCGAGCAGCTGCACACGGTCGCGTACCGGAATAACTACCGCTACGGTCTGGCGGCATTCAGTCATCGGGATTCCGGTTCCTGTAGACCCTGCTGTCAAAACGCTCGAACAGGTTTTCGCCGCTGCAAGCGCGCGCCGCAAAAACCGGCAATTCAAAGGCGGCAGATTGGAGACCGGGCTGGTAATAAGAACAGGAGGCGGCTATTTCCTCAGCGCGTTGCTGGTCAAAGAAGTCCCCCGGCCGGCGTGTAGCCGAGGCCCAGGCCAGGGACCAGCAACCACCAGGGTAAGTAGGAATCATCGCGAGATATGAATCCGCCTCGGCGAAGGCTGAGCCGATTTCCCGGTTTATGGCGCCAAGCATGTCCGCGTTCCAGTGGGGCGACTCGGTCTGCGCGGTCATCACTCCGCCGCTGCGCAAACAAGTGCGTACCGACTCGTAGAACTCGCGTCTGAACAAACCGACCGCGGCGCCCACCGGATCGGTGCTGTCGACTATGACAAGGTCAAACGCGGCGGTATGTTCCTTGACGAAGGCAATACCGTCCTCGAACACGCACTCGGCCCTGGCATCGGCGAAAGCTGATTCCGGCCAGGAAAAATACTGCTCGCAGACCCGACTGACCCGCTCATCGAGCTCACAGAGTACTACTCGCTGCACGCACTGATGCCGCAACACCTCGCGCAGACAACCGCCGTCGCCCCCCCCTATTATAAGAACGCTAGCGGGATTGGGCATGGCGAGCAGGGGAACATGAACGAGCATCTCGTGGTAGACGAATTCATCACGCTCACTGAGCATGAATACATCGTCGAGGGTGAGCACCCTGCCAAAAAAACTGCTGTCGTAGACCGAGATCTTCTGCCAGGGAGATCGTTCTTCGTGGAGCAGGGCGTCCATCCTCACCGCGAAGCGAGAAGATCCGTTTGCCTCCTCGGTGAACCACTCACCATCAAAGCCACCGCGCGTCGCCGGCATGAGTCCCCCGTCGAGGAGGGCCGCTGCCTGGTCGATAGTTCCAGGTTTGTCCGGCGATGCCATGCCGCGAGGTCAGGCCTCGGCCCTGCGCAGCTCGACCAGCTCGCATTCCCGGCTCAGGACGTTCACGTCCGTGGCTTCAAAAACACGGTTCTCGTCGATATGCTCGGGCAAGCCTCGTATGATTTCGCGCTGACGTGCGCTACCGGCGTGCAGACTGGACGCGAGATAATCAAACGCGTCGCTCGGTACGAGCCCCCCACAGGTGTAGATATCGACTGCCGCGTAACCGTTCTCAGGCCAGGTATGAAGCGACAAGTGAGATTCGGCAATGACCACCGTACCGCTCACCCCCTGGGGTGCGAAGCGGTGAAAGGTTTCGCCTACTACGCTGGCGCCGACAGTTTCAGCAGCCCCGGTCATAATTTTTCGTAAGTTATCGAGATCATCGAGCAGGGGCCTGTCGCAATCATAAAACTCAATAAGAAGATGTCTACCAACCGTTTTCATCGCTGTTCCTGCGGTAGCAGCACTTTGCCGCCCTGCCCGGTCCTGCCGCAACCGGCAAAACCACGACCTTGTCCCACTTTCAGCCATATTTTTCCAACAGCGAACAGCAGCGAACAAGGCCTTTGCTGTGCTCAAACGCAGTAGAAAAAGCTGCGCGAAAGGTACCCACTCTGGCATCATAACGAGAGGAGTTCAGCCAGAATATGTCAAAGAAAAACAAGTCCAAGCGAGCAAGTCCTTCCCGGAACACGGAGGCGTTAGAAACGGCTCCGAGCGACCAAGCCGAGGCTGGGGTTTCCGAGCACGCGCCGGCAATGGTGGCTGCCCTGATCGCCGTATGCGCGGTCGGCCTTGCGGTTGCTGTCTTCCTCGTGCGTCACAAGCTCAAACTCGGCCTGGACCCAAGCTTTGTTTCTTCCTGCAACCTGGGCGGCGCCCTCAACTGCGATAAGGTAAACGCCTCGAGTTACTCCGAGTTCCTGGGCCTGCCCATCGCCCTTTACGCCGCTCCGATTTACGCGCTGATGGCTTTCCTGGCACTGCAGGCAATGTCTGCCATCAAGACAGCGACCAACGTTTCGCTGCAGCAAGCCCGTCTTGCCCTTCAGTCAACGGCCCTGCTGGCACTCATAGCGGTGGTCTACTCGGTATTCCTGGCCTGGGTTTCCACCGTCTGGCTGCGTGCCTACTGCTTGTACTGTATTGGCCTGTACACGGTAAACCTCGCCGCGTTCCTGCTCGCGTGGAAGGCTTCGGGCTCTCCCCTGCCCGAGGTGACCAAGGCGCCCCTGCGCGCACTGGCATCTTTTGCTGCGCCCATACCTCAGGCATTGCTGGTCGTGGCTGTCAGCGCCGGCGTCGCACTCGGTGCTTACTACACAGCCGGCAGCTCGATGGAGACAGCCTATCGCGGGGCCATAGACGCCCAGTTTGCCGCGGGTGATTCAGCTTCTACCGGGTCGGCTACTGAGGGCTCGGCCGACAAGCATCCAGTACCGGCCGCCAAAGCGTCAAAAGTTGCTTCGCCAGCCGTCGCTGGTAGAGGCCACGGAAAAAAGACCTCCGAGGGGTGGAGCATGTTTGAAACCCCGCTCAAGGAAAACGAGTTCTGGCTCGGCAACCCCGACGCCGATATCACCATCGTAAAGTACGCCGACTTCCAGTGCGCCTACTGCCGGATGCTCTCTAACTCTTTTAAAACGGTGATGGCTAAGTACGGCGATCGGGTAAGGTTGGTCATGCGCCACTTTCCGATGAACGTAAAGTGCAACCGCTCGATGAAAGGCTTCGACAAGCACCCTGTCGCCTGCGAGACCGCCTGGGCAGCTCACTGTGCGGGCGAACAGGGACTCTTCTGGAAAATGCACGACCTCATGTACGACAACCAACCCTCGCTCAACGTACAGACGGTAGACGACTACGCCGCCGAGGCAGGCGCCGACATGGACCGTTTTCGCTCCTGTCTTGAGGCCGAGTCTACCCAGGCTGCGGTCGCGGGGGATGTAGAGACTGCCTTCAGGGCCGGCATATACGGCACGCCTCGCACTTATATCAACGACAGGCTGGTCACCGGTTCGGCATCGGCCTCGATTTTGGAGTACTACATAGAGAAGGCTCTCGAAGCCGCCGATTCCGCCGAGGCCGGGGCCGCGACAACGCCCGCGGGCGACGGCAGTTCGATGGTGTCGGTTGGCGACGGTTCGTTCTGGATCGACCCTTACGAGGCCGCGATCACCCGCGACGGCCGTGCGGTGAGCCAACCGGGACTTGAACCGGCGCGCATTGATTTCTTTGGCGCCGAGGAAGCCTGCGGGGCCGCGGGTAAGCGCCTTTGCAGCGAACTCGAATGGGTAAGCGCGTGCAGCGGCAAGACAGCAGTAGACAACAACTCCAACGGCCTCTTTGCCGACGACGCCATAGAAGGAAACATGTATCCCTACGGCCCGTACTACGAAGAAGGCCTCTGCAACGACTCGGCCGACAAGCAGACCGGCGAGCCCTCGAACACCGGTAGCCGGGCCGGCTGCCGCACCGCCTCGGGGCTGTTCGACCTCGCTGGCAACATCGGGGAATGGGCGGACAGCGGCCGCGACCGACGCACCCTGCTCGGCGGCTACGCATCAAGCAAATCGGGTGCCGCCTGCAACCGACGCACATCGACGGTAGGCCCCGGCAGTCGCAACAAGACCACCGGCTTCCGTTGCTGCTCAGACGAGAACGTAACCACGCAACCCGTCGACGCTTCCAAGCTGAGCGATAACGTTACCGACCTGCTCGATACCAGGGCGCCGGTCTTTTCGACTACCGACGCCGAGGGCAATGTCGTGAGCGAAAGCGCCTACGAAGGAAAACTCACGCTGCTCAACTTTTTCGCTTCCTGGTGTGGGCCATGCAAAAAGGAATTCCCCTTCCTGACCGAATTCAACAAGGAATACGGCCCGCGCGGCTTCCAGGTCATAAGTGTGGGTGTTGACAGCCTGGCCAGCAAGTCGATCGAGTTTGCGCAAAGCTACGAAGCCGATTTCCCCGTTATAACGGACCCGCAAGCCGTCCTTAAGGGCAAATATCTCGTGCACTCGATGCCGGCTACCTTCCTGGTCGACGGCCACGGAGTGATCCGTTACCAGAGCACCGGCTTCGATCCAGCCGAGGACGAGCCCAGGCTCAGGGCCGCTATAGAAACGTTGCTCAAGGAGCCCAGCGTCGCACAGGGCGGATAAACCGGCCCAACAGCAAGGCTACTCCAGGTAACCCAGCTGCTTCAATTCCTGTTTCAACCGGGGGTCAAGTTCCTCGATAGCTGCATGCGTTCCTCGCCGTGGATGACCGGTTGTCCAGTGCTGCAAGCGCTCAAACAAGCGATCTGCTTCGGCCGACCCGCCGAGGTCGTCCTGCTCGCCCGGATCTGATGACAGGTCATAGTATTCGCTTCGCCGCTGGTCCATCCAGTGTACGAGCTTTTCCCGATCGCCGCTTATGGCACGAACGTCTCCGCCCTTTCTGCTCGATGGCCCGGAGACGCGACGAGAACCTGTCTCGCTCACGACGTATTCGAACGCCGGCTTCTCGACGCCCGTGATCAGCCGCGCCAGCGACTCCCCGGAGAAGCCCGCCCCGCCCAGCCCAACGAGATCAAGCAACGTAGCAGCGACTGCCACTGATGCCGGCACTACCCCGGCGACGCGGGACGGCTCAACGCCGGGCACCCTGACCAGCAAGGGCACGCGCACAATCTCGCGATAGAGGCGATAGAGGTGAAAGCAGTGGCCGTGCTCAAAGAACTCTTCGCCGTGGTCCGAGGTGAACATAACCACGGTGTTATCACCCAGGCCCCGCTCCGAAAGCCCTTCGAGCAGGCGGCCGAAGGCACGGTCGCCGCGGTGAATTGCGGCGTCGTATTCGAGTATCCAACGGTCAAGGTCAGCGGGCCTCTCGCCGCTCTCACAGACCGAAGCCCAGCCCTTGCGTCGGGGCGAGTCGAGGCCAAGGGCGATCCGGTCCTCGGCTTCAGAGCGATAGGGACGATGGGGCTCAAAACCGTGCACGAAAAGAAAGAACGGCTTGCCGGCGGCCAGCGAGTCCACCCAGGCCAGGGCTGGCTTCACGCCTTCGCCCATCCGCTTGCCCGGGCTCTTGTAGAGGTCGAAACCACGGTCAAAGCCGAAACGCGCCGACATGTTAGCGCCGCCTGTAAACGCGGCGGTCGCGTAGCCGCCTTCGCGCATACGTTCAGCCAGGGTGGGCAGGTCGCCTGGCATTTTTACGTTCCCCTCCATTGAAATCACACCGTGTTCCGAGGGATAGAGACCTGTGAACATCGAGGTGTGGGCAGGCCGGGTCCAGGCCGACTGCGACACGGCGTCCTCGAAAAGCACCGCATCCTGCGCAAACAGATCCAGCTGCGGGGTGGTCGGTAAACCGTAACCGTAAGCACCCGTGTGGTCAGCACGCAGTGTGTCCATAGACACCAGCAGAACGTTGCAGCCCTCGCAGACCACCGCTTGTTCGGGGCGACAACCGGCCGCCGGAATCAACAGCCCCAGGATCAGCAGGCAGCTCAGTGATCGAAGGTTCGGCCGGAGCATCCCGACGAGAACTAGCGCCGCCGCCTACAACAGGCAAGCCCCGGCATCAGGCCGGCAAGCGATCAGGCTGCTATCCGCGCCAGCGCTTCGAGTACAATGTCGGGCGTGAGCAACTGCGGCAACAACTGCGGCTCGGAATCTCCCCTGCCATCGTACAACACGTACAGGGGAACACCGTCGCGACCGTAACGGCCCAGGGCCCGGGTTATGAGCGGGTCTCCGCGCGTCCAGTCGGCTTTCATTGCAACCACTCCCAGCTCAAGAAACCGCTCGGACACACGCTGCGAAGAAAAAGCTACCGCCTCGTTGGCCTTGCAGCTCAGGCACCAGTCAGCCGTAAAATCGATGAATACCGGCCTGCCTTCGGCTCGCAAACGGTCGACCTCGTCCTGCCTCCATGCGCGCCATTGGATAGCCCCCTCGGCGTACTCGCCACCGACCAGCGAGCCAGCGCCAGCCGACACGGAATAGGGCTGCGCGGCACCCTGCAGGGCCAGCAGCAGGGCCAGAACGGCCACGCCCAACGACGCGTACGCGCGCGGACGAGATTGCCCGTGCCCCCGAAGCCAGGCCGCGGCACCACCCAGAACGAAAGCCGCGAGCAGGTAAATAAGACCGCCGTTGCCCACCTGCCCCGCGAACACCCACACAAGCCAGGCCGCCGCCAGGAACAGCGGAAAAGCCATCGCTTCCTTGAAGGTTTCCATCCAGGCGCCAGGCCTTGGTAGAAAGCGAAGCAGCGCCGGACTGAACGAGAGCATAACGTAAGGCAATGCCATGCCCAGCCCGAGGGAAGTAAAAACAGACATAGCTTCCAGTGGTGGGCGCTGGACAGCAAAACCCAGCGCCGCTCCCATGAAGGGAGCCGTGCAGGGAGTGGCAAGTACGGTCGCGAGCACCCCGCTCAGGAAAGATCCCTTGTAACCGCTCGTCCCGCCCTCCAGCTGACCGGCCGATGCAGTGAGCGAGTAACCTATGTCGAAGGTTCCCACGAGTTGAAGCGCCAGCGCGAACAAGAGCAAAGCCATGGCGGCCACGAACGCTGGCGATTGCAGTTGAAAACCCCAGCCCAGTTCCTGCCCCCCGGCCTTGAGCGTAATCATGACGGCGGCCAGCGCCTGGAAAGACAGCACGACACCGGCACCGAAAACCAAGCCGTGGCGACGTACGGCCGCTGGTTCATCGCCGGCCATCTGCACGAAACTCAGGATCTTAAGCGACAGCACGGGGAATACGCAGGGCATGAGATTGAGCACCAGGCCACCAGCAAGGGCCAGTAAAAGGGCCAGCATTATGGTCATGTCAGAGACCGGTGGCGCCTCGCCAACCCCTGTATCCAAGCCGCCTTGCGAAGCACCCTCCGCAGCCGGCTGCGGCGCCACCACTGAAGACAAGCGGCCGCTGACAGTCTTCAGGTCAACGTCCAGCTCCACGGCATCGTAGCCGGTCTGTCCGTTGCGCGGCTGCTTATCAACCGACGGCCACTTGAAGAGAAATCGCGTTGATTCGGGAACCTCGCTGCCCGTTTGTCGCGCCAGTGAGACGAGTATACCTGCGCCGCCAGGCTGGCTCCGTGCGGGCACATCGTCTTCTACCAGGCCCCTGGCCAGGGGATAAACCTGCAGCTCGGACAAGCTCGCGCCCAGAGATTCAGGCGAGCGCAGAGATACCTGCACGAAGTCATCGTAGACCTCTGCTGTGGCCGACCAGCCCTTTTTGCCTGCACTCGGAAACGACCTGCGCGCAGTTTCTATCTGCCCCGACCACGCATCGTTGCTTATCGCCTGCATCGCCAGCACCGGCAGCTGCAGGGACAAATCGGCCTTGCCGGGGATGCAACGGTCTTCCCTGCAAATAGTCCAGGTGGCCCGCGCCTGGGCCCGCAGCTCTCCGCCCGGCTCCAATTTACTCGAGGCGGTGAGAGTAGAAAGCAACAATACCGGTGCCTCGTAGCCGTAGCTCACGAATGAACCGTCCACAAAACGAGTCGGAGCAGGAAACTCAAGCTCTCCGCCCTGCAAGCCTTCAGGCAATTTCCAGTCCAGGGTAGTAGGCAAGCCCACGTCGCCGGGATTCTTCCAGTAGACGTGCCAGCCCTCGGCCGGGGTCAACTTGAGAGCCACGTCAAACGAGCTACCGGGCTGCACGGTGTCCACCGCCGCTGCCAGCTCCAAGCGCAGGTGCGGCGCCTCAACCACGTCGGCTGGCAAATAACCCGGGAGCGCCAACAGCAGGGGCAGGAGCAGAATGGTCGTAACGGACCTCAACATCATCTCTGATTATACCAAGATCAGGCCCCCGCGGGCATCCCCTGTCTGGATCTTCGCCCGGGTATTCTCGCAGTTACGCCCAGTCGTATTTGCAATCCCCTAAACTGCTGCTAAACGCTGCTGAATCAGCCCACTCATACCATGTAACGCGCTTCGGGCTTTGACCGTGGAAGCTGCAGCGAGGATCCAGTGACTACCCACCTCGAAGAACTACTAAAACAAGACATTTCGGCCATCCGCGACAAGGTGCGCGAGATGGGAGACCTGGCGTTGCGGGCCCTCGAAGACTCGGTCAAGGCCCTCGTAGCAGCGGACACCACGCTGGCCTATTCGTGCATCCTGCGCGATTCGCGCATAGACGACCTCGAAAGCCGGGTTGACTCCATGACCGTGGATTTCATGGTCAGGCACATCCCTGTGGCGGCCCAGCTCAGATTTGCCCACTCGGTAGCCAAGATAGTCAGTGAACTGGAGCGCGTCGGTGATTACTCCGAGAGCATCAGCCGACAGGCCATTGAGATCAGCGACGCCGCGGATCGCCCCGATTTCGAAAAGTTCGAAAAGCTCGCGGCCGTCGCAATCGAAATGCTCAGGCAGGCGCTGCGATCTTTTCTCGACGAGGACATCGAGCTCGCCGAAGAGACCAAGCACCTCGACGCAAAAGCCAACCGCTTACACCAGGAGATCTACGCGGACCTTGTGGCTTCGCAACCAAAAACAAAATCAGACATGTCGCTGTTGTTCTCCCTGCTGTCGGTGGCCAACCGCTTTGAGCGCGTGGCCGATCAGGCTGGCAACATCTGCGACGAGGTGGCCTACATCGTAAGCGGCACGAACGTGCGGCACCGCTTGAGCAAGGACATCGGCATACTGTTCGTCTCGTCGTCGAACTCCTGCAGGAGCCTCATGGCCGAGGCCATCGGCCGCACCATAGGCGGCGACCACATGGAGTTCTCCTCGGCCGGCGTCGACGCCGGAGTCCCCGACCCCGAGGCAGTCAAGTTCCTGACTGCGATGAGCATCGATGTTTCGAGCCACAAGCCTACCGACCTCGGATCCCTGGGCAGCATCAAGCAGTACAAGGCCGTCGTCGCACTGGGCGCAGAAGCCGCGGAAGCCCTGCCCCGCCTAGGCTACCGGACGATCGCTCTCGAATGGGACGTGGCCAACCCTGCAACTGACAAGAAAACCAGCTACGAAGAAGTTTTCCATGCCCTGGTGGAACGCGTAACCAACTTGATTCACAGCCTACACGGAACGACCAGTGCCGCTCTCGAAGAGGTAACCAACAAGTGACGATTATCGTCCCGGGCAAGCGCCGTTACCTGCTCTGCGCCGGGCTTATCGTTCTGGCCGCCTGTAGCAGCTCGAATAGCGACCGCACGGTGCTGCAGAACAAGGGGTCTGATACCCTGGTCAACGTGGCCCAGGCCTGGGCGGAGAACTACAGCCGCGTCAAGACCGACGTCGCAGTGGTGGTGAGCGGGGGAGGTTCGGGAACGGGCATCGCCGCCCTCATAAACGGAAAGGTCGACATCGCCAACGCCAGCCGGGAAATGAAACCGGAAGAGCACGAATCGATGAAGAAAAACGGCTTGATAGCCGCTGTGCAGCACACCGTAGCCCGCGACGCCATCGTCGTCTTCGTTCACAAGGACAACCCGGCCGCGCAGCTATCCGTGCAACAGCTGGCCTGTGTTTACGGTGAGGGTGGCAAATGCTCTACCTGGACCGACCTCGGCATCGAGGTGCCCGGTTGTGCGAAGCAGGAAATCATCCGTATCAGCAGGCAGTCCAACTCCGGCACCTACGTTTTCTTCAGGGAAACCGTGCTCGGTAAAACCGGCGATTTCAAGCTCGGCTCGCGAGACATGCAGGGCAGCAAGGACGTCGTTGATCTTGTGACTCACACCCCCTGTGCCATCGGTTACAGCGGCATGGGTTACGCGAACGAGAAGCTTAAATCGGTCTGCGTATCTGCCAACGATGGCGGGGCTTGCGTAACTCCCAACGCCGAGACCGCGGCGTCGGGCGTTTACCCCATCGCGCGGGGCCTGTACATGTACACCATCGGGGAGGCCGAGGGTGCAGCTAAAGATTATCTCGATTGGATCTTGTCGCCAGCGGGCCAGGCTATTGTCACGCAAAGCGGCTTCATTCCGGTCAACTGACGGCCCTTTAGGCCGTCGCAGACGTGACAGCAAGACAGGACGTGAACCCACAACAGGCTACGTCACCCCCTGACGACGATCGCAAGGCGAGGGCCGGGAGCGCGCTCGAGCGCGTAATTGAGTTTGCGATAAAGGCGAGCGGCTTCAGCGCGATTCTTTTTGTCTTCGCCATATTCTTCTTCGTATTCTCCACAGCGTCGGAGTTCATTTTCGAAAAAATGGATTTCGTGGAGTTCCTGACCAGCCCCGAGTGGTATCCGACTTCGCTGTCTAACAAGCGCTACGGCACCCTTGCCCTGCTTGCGGGTACCGTCAGCGTCACCGGACTGGCCATGATTATCGCGGTGCCGCTTGGCCTGGGATCGGCTCTCTTCATATCCGAGTTCACCAGTGGCTCGGTCAAAGAAGGCCTGAAGATCACCATCGAGCTGCTGGCCGCCATTCCCTCGGTGGTCTGGGGGTTCATCGGCCTGGCCGTGATGAATCCGCTGATAATCGAAGTGTTCGACGCTCCCATCGGCCTGAACGTGCTCAACGGTGGGATCATACTGGGCTTGATGAGCGTGCCCATAATCGTGAGCATAGGCGAAGACGCGCTCAAGGCCGTGCCTGACTCTTTCCGTGAGGCATCGCTGGCCCTGGGCGCCACGCGCTGGCAGACAGCGCGCAAGGTCCTCTTTCCGGCCGCGCGCAGTGGCCTGCTGGCAGCCGTGCTGCTCGGTGTCGGTCGCGCCATCGGCGAGACCATGGCAGTGCTCATGGCTACCGGCCACGCGGTGCAGATTCCAAGCAGCCCACTGGATTCTGTTCGCACACTGACCGCGACCATCGCCGCAGAATTGGGCGAGACCGCGGCTGGCAGCGATCACTACCAGGCCCTGTTCGCGGTCGGGGTCCTTCTCTTCCTGCTGACCTTCGGTGTGAACCTCGCGGCTGACCTCATCGTGAGGGGACGGTCGGCACGATGAACGCTTCGCCCTTTGCCACCAGCGCCCGCACCGCAACCAACCGCCGCGTCGAAAGCGTGGGCAAGACGGTGCTGGCGGGAGTAACCGCGCTGCTCATCCTGCCTCTCACTGCCATCCTCGGCCTGCTGGTCATACGCGGGGCCCCCGCACTGAGCATGGAGTTCCTTCTGGAGGCGCCCGCGGCGGGCATGACAGCCGGTGGTGTGTTCCCGGCCATAGTAGGTACGCTCTGGCTCGTGGGCGTCTCACTCGCGGTGTCGGCACCGGTAGGAATAATGGCGGGTATTTACTTGAACGAGTACGCGAGGGCTAACTGGCTCACGCGCATGGTCAACCTCGCCATCGTAAACCTGGCCGGCGTCCCGAGTATAGTGCACGCCCTGTTTGGTGTGGGCGTGTTCGTGCTCTTTCTCGGCCTTGGTACCAGCATACTGTCGGCGTCGTTGACCCTGGCCATCATGACCCTGCCGGTCATCATCGCCAGTACCAAGGAAGCGCTCGCGGCGGTGCCCATGGCCTTTCGCGAGGCCTGCTGGACACTGGGCGCTACCCGCTGGCAGACCATACGACACGTGGTACTGCCCAACTCGATATCGGGCATACTCACCGGGGTCATACTCCAGGTTTCGCGCGCGGCCGGTGAAACAGCCCCCATCATGTTTACCGGTGCGGCCTTCTACCTTCCCTTCCTGCCCCAGTCGGTCCAGGACCAGTGCATGGCGCTTTCGATGCACCTTTTCACCGTCTCCACGCAGGTGCCCAACGTGCCCGAGGCCATCCCCTACGCTACGGCGCTCGTGCTGCTCAGCGTGGTGCTACTGGTAAACCTGACCGCGATCACCTTTCGGAGTTACCTCAGGAGAAACCGAAAGTGGTAAGCGCGTCGCCGATGATAGAGGTGATAGATCTCAGCGTGAGCTACGCGGGCAAGCCGGCGCTTGAACAGGTGACCCTCGAAGTGCGTCGCAATGAAATCCTGGCTGTCATCGGGCCTGCAAACTCGGGCAAGACCACCATGCTCAACTGCATCAACCGTATGATCGAAACCATTCCGTCTGCATCGACCAGCGGCACCGTGAAGGTGGACGGGCACGACGTGGCCGAGTACCTCGACCCATCGCTGCTGCGCCGCAGGATAGGCATGGTGTTTCCTCTCCCCGTGGGCCTGCCCATGACCGTGTACGAAAACGTCGCGTTTGCGCCCCGCATGGCGGGCGAAAAAGACCGCTCGGTGCTCGACGAAACCGTAGAGCGCTGCCTCAAGCAGTCGGCGCTGTGGGACGAAGTCAAGGACAGGCTCGATGACCTCGGCACGCGCCTGTCGGGCGGTCAGCAGCAGCGCCTCACCATAGCGCGCGCGCTTTCGCTGAACCCCGAAATTCTTTGCCTCGACGAATTCTCTATCGCTGTTGATCCGGTGACAACGATGAAGATCGAAGAAGTACTCAAGGAACTCAACGAAAACATGACCATCGTGGTGGTCACCAACCTCGTGCTCCAGGCCAAGCGCCTGGCCCACCGGACGGCCCTGCTCCTCAACGGCAAGCTGGTGGAAGTGGGCGACAACGAAGTCATCTTCTCCAGGCAGACTGCTGACGCGCGCACCTTTCAGTACGTGCAGGGATTGTTCGGCTGACGTGGACGAGTACTGCATAAAGACCCGCGGGCTGAAACTCTTCTACGGGGAGTTCGAAGCGCTCAAGGGACTCGACACGCGCTTTCTCTCGGGCAAAATCAGCGCGCTAATCGGCCCGTCGGGTTGTGGGAAGACGACCTTCCTGCGCTGCTTCAACCGCATCAACGAGCGCTACGAGGGTGTGCGCACCGAGGGAGAAGTGATCGTACAGGACCACGACATATACTCCGCCGACACCGACCTGGTAGAACTGAGAAAAAAGGTCGGCATGGTTTTCCAACGACCCAATCCGCTGCCGCTCTCGGTACGCGACAACATACTCTACGGGCTGCGCCTGCACTTCAGCCGAAGATATCGTAACGCGTCCACACTGGACGAAGCGCTTGAGACTTCACTGCGCGCGGTCCACCTCTGGGACGATTTGAAGGATTCTCTGTCCATCCAGGCGACCACCCTGTCGCTGGAAAAACAGCAGAAGCTCTGCATCGCGCGCCTGCTGCCGCTCAAACCCGAGGTGCTACTCATGGACGAGCCCTGCTCGGCCCTGGACCCCGACGCTACGGCCAAGGTAGAGGACCTCCTGCGCGACCTCGCAGGCGACTATTCCCTGGTCATAGTTACCCACAACATGGCCCAGGCCCGTCGCGTGAGTGATGAGTGCGCCTTCATGTTGCTGGGCGAACTGGTTGAAATGCGCCGAACCGAGGACCTTTTTGTTTCGCCTCGAGACCAGCGCACTGCCGATTACATTGAAGGACGCTTCGGCTGACCGCTTGGCGCAGTCCCCCCGCGAGCAGCTGCAATCGAAATCCCGCGCTCCGCGGGTTATCATCAACGCATGGACCTTCAAGCCCGAGACCGTCGTACCTTGGAAAAGTTGCTCGAGCAGCTTCACATAGCGCTTCCCGATCAAGTCGAGTCGGTCTGCCTCTACGGCGATATATGTCGGCCCGGCTACAACCGTCGCCGCACACCACTGGCCTTGCTCATCCTGCTCACGGAAGTAACACCCGCTGTGCTGAAAACGCTGAGGCCCCTGGTTTCGCGATGGCGCAGGCGCCGTGTCAGCGTACCACTGGTCATGGACCGGGCCTACATCGAGAGTTCGCTCGACGTGTTTCCCGTGGAGTTCATCGAGCTGGCCGACGAACACCAACTCGTGTGGGGCCAGAACGACCCCCTCGCCGGCATAAACGTTGACCGCACTCACCTCAGGTTGCAGCTTGAGTCTCAATCGCGGGGGCGCATGCTGCACCTCTGGGAGGGTTTTCTCGGGGCGGGCCGTTCGGGGCGCCTCCTCAACGAACTGCTTTTTTCGGCGACCGCCGAAATGGAGATTATTTTTCGCGGCATGCTCTACCTGCGCGAACTTTCCCGCCCCGAGAACCCGGTCGATCTCGTGGCCGCCGTCGAAGCGCAGTTTGAACTGCAGCTCCCCACGCTGCGCGCCCTTGAAGCGGCCCGCGCGATTGGCCGCGTGAACAGGAGCGAACGCGAAGCGCTTGCCGACAACGCCATGGCCGAAGTTCGCTCGGTGGTAAGGGCCATAGACGCACTGTGAAGTTTCCGGGCCAAGGGGAACCCCTCCTCAAACCCACGGCGGCGGCGTTGCTGGCCGTGCTTTGCCTGCTGCCCGCGGTGTCAGCTGCCCAGCCGCAACTGGAAACCCCCATCCCCTCCCAACCTGCAGCCGTCATCGACCTCGGCGAGCAGCTATCACCGGCTGCCGAGCGTGCGCTCAACGCCCTGTCGCTGGAGCTCAAGCAGAAAACCGGTGCCGAGCTGGCGGTGCTCACGGTTCCCACGAGCGCCCCGCTCGATGCTTTCGCCTACGGCCTCAAGGTAAGCGATGCCTGGAAACTCGGCAGCGCCGAAAAGGATGACGGCCTGTTGTTATTCATGGCCGTGGAACAGCGGCAGTTGAGGTTCTTTACAGGCTATGGACTCGAAGGCCTGTTGCCCGACGGACGTCTCGGCGAAATCCTAGATCGCTACGCCATGCCCAACATCAGGGCCGGCAAGGTGGACGCCGGTATATACAGCGCGGCGCTTGCCGCGGCCCAGGTCATCGCCACCGATGCGGGGGTTGCCTTGAGCGGCCAGGCAGCAGCAACGACTGCTCGCCATTCGCGCAGGCGGGGATTCAACCCGTTTTCGCTGGTCTGGATTTTCTTCATGCTGCCGGGGATGTTTGGTAGACGCCGCCGCAGGGGATTGATGTACCTGCCCTTCCTCTTCGGGGGAGGCAGCGGTATGGGTGGCTTCGGTGGTGGACTGGGTGGCCTGGGTGGCGGCGGCGGCTTCGGAGGCGGCGGTGCAGGCCGAGGATGGTAGAATGTTTTTGCCTGGAGGAATCGACGTGAGCGTAAAAGATAATGTCCCTGCAAACCCTGTTCGCGCAATTACCGCGGCGCTGCTCGCACTGGTGCTGGCGGCACCACTGTCGGGTTGCGGCTACAACAAGCTCGTGGGACAGGACGAGGCGGTTACCGCGGCCTGGGGTGAGGTAGACAACCAGCTCAAGCGGCGAAACGACCTCGTCCCAAACCTGGTCAACACGGTCAAGGGCTACGCGGCCCACGAGAAAGAAGTGCTGCTCAAGGTGACAGAAGCCAGGAGCAAAGTAGCCGGCGCCGGCACTCCGTCGGAATCCATGCAGGCGTCAAACCAATTAAGCTCGGCGCTGTCGCGACTGCTGGTCGTCATGGAGCGCTACCCCGACCTCAAGGCCAACCAGAACTTCATTCGCCTGCAGGACGAGTTGGCGGGCACTGAAAATCGCCTGTCGGTGGCGCGTATGCGCTACAACGAATCGGTGCGGGCCTACAACACCACGCGCCGGCGTTTTCCGACGAATTTCGTTGCCAACGCGTTCGACTTTGAGGAGCGCGACTACTTTGAAACACCGGAAGAAGAAAAAGCCGTCCCGGAAGTCAAGTTCTGAGCACGCCCGCCGGAACCATCAGTGCAACGAGTGTTGCGGGTCTGAACCTTCCTCTATGACGCCGAACTTGGCCTCGTAACGAGACAGGTTATCGGTCAGCGCGCGCACGACGCGTTTCAGGTGCTCGGGCGACGTAACGACCCGTGACTTCAGCGACGCCACCGGCTGACCCTCCGGTCCCGCTTGTGGCTGAACGAACAGCCAGTCGAGCACGAACTCACCCTTGCGGTGGTTCACCATCATGAGGTTGGAGTAGACTTCGCTGCTGCCGTTCTTGTCAGGCTGGACTATCAGTTGATGGGACGCCCTGCCCCCCGCCGGCTTTCCTTCTTCGCTCACTGTTATTCCCCTCGCTCGGTCTATTCAGGCGACGGCTGCCTGTTCTTCTTCGGCCAGCACAATATCACTGAAATTAGCGGCTACTCGGCCTGTCACCCCCGAATAGAACTCGCGTATGAGTTCCATATCCTCGCCTACACGGCCGGTGACTTCTATCTCCGGGCCGACACGGCCAATCTTGCGCCCGTAGTCGAGAAAGGTCGGTACGATAGGTACTCCCGAATGCCTGGCTATGTGGTAAAAACCCGAACGCCACCTTGAGCGGTAAGAGCGCGTACCCTCGACGGGTATCAGTAACCTGAGGAAATCAGCTTCGTCGAACGCGGCCTTCATCTGGTCGACCATCCCCGAACCACTGTCGCGGTAAACAGGGATACCGCCTATGCGCCGCATCAAACCGGCGAACGGCGGCCTGAACATGGGCGCCTTGCCCATCCACGAAACCCCAAGGCCCAGGCCCCAATTCATGAGCAGCATGTAGTAGAAATCCCAGTTCGAAGTATGCGGCGCCGCGAGTATAACGCAGCGGGTAGACGCGGGCACGGCACCTTCGAGTTTCCACCCGGCCAGCTTCAGTAAAAGGCGCGACACGCTTCCAAGCATCCAGACACCATACGGCTATCGAGCGTTCTTTCTAAACCCCGGCGCCTTCAGCCCCAGGCTTGTTCTCGTACCAGCGAAAGTTGTTCCTGCAGAATACCCAGTTCTTCGAACCAGTAGCGGTCGTTACCAAAATCGGGGAAGACCTTCTGAAAAGCGGGATCCTCCCAGCGCCGGGCGATCCAGGCGCTGAAGTGAACAATACGAAGCGCACGAAGAACTTCCACCAATCGCAGGCTGCCACGGTCAAAGTCGCGCATCTCCTCGTAGGCCTCGAGCATGCGTTCGCGCTGCCCCCGCGCGTAGTCGTCACGCCCAGGCACGAGCAGCCATAGGTCCTGCACGGGAGGGCCCACCAGCATGTCGTCAAAATCCACCAGGAAGAGACCCTGCCCTCCCCAGAGCACGTTGGCCAGATGACAGTCGCCGTGGATGCGCTGTACCGCCACATCTTCGAACCAGGGCTCAGACAACTCGCAGATGGTTTCGACCGTGGAGCGATAGTTGTCACAAACACCCGTCGGCAGCTCGTCGTTTTCGATCAGCCATTCGAGGTTGTTCAACCCGTAGCTGCGCGGCGTGATGTGCATCCGATGCTCCGCTTTACGCGTGGCTCCAACGGTGTGCAGGCGCGCGAGAAGGCGACCCAGCTGGCCCAGCTGTCCGTCGTCGAGTTCGTCCGGAGAGCGGCCGCCGATGCGCGGAAACAACGCGAACATGATGCCCGTTGATTCGTCGAGATGCAGGGTCTCGCCATCGCCATCGACAAGGGGTGGCACGACAGGTATTTCTTCGTTGGCGAGATCGGCCAGGAAAGCATGCTCCTCCAGTACCTGTTCGCGACTCCAGCGACCCGGCCTGTAGAACTTGGCTACGCAGAACGAAGTGGGGCTTCCCTGCTGATCGTCTTCGAGCTCAATTTCGAGTTGGTAGACCCTGTTCTCCATCGAGTTGAGCGCCATCGCTCTTCCCGTCAGAAGTAAGCCGTGGTCCTCGACCGCGTCGAGCATGCGCTCGGGGGTGAGCTCGTAAAAAAATCGGGTCTGTTGGTCGCCGAACGCTGAGGTATCCTGGCGGCCGGGCATGGCTGTTACTCGCACCGGCGCGCAGGCTTGGCAAACCCCTGTCCACATGAAAAGACTGCGTTCTCAGAACTCCCGAGCAGGCGCGGGCAGTAGTGGACAGGAACACAGTCATCATAGTGGGGGCGCCGGGGTCTCCGTACAGCCGCAAGATGCTTGCGCTGTTACGTTACAGGAGAATCCCCTACCGCTGGATCACCAGGGGTTCCAAGGAAGACAGCGGTTTGCCAGCGGCCAAGGTCGACCTCTTGCCACTACTGTTGTTCGACAAGGGCAACGGCGAACTCGAGGCAGCCATAGACTCCACGCCCCTGATCCGCCGACTCGAAGAAGAGCACGCGGCTTCACCCCTGGCCAACCGCTCGGTACTGCCACCCGACCCGGCCCTGGCCCTGGTGGACGCGCTGGTCGAAGACTTCGCCGACGAGTGGATGACCAAGGCCATGTTCCACTACCGCTGGTCCTTCGAAGCTGACGTCAGCAAGGCCAGCGCCGTGCTTCCACGCTGGGGCAGGCCCGAAGCCGAAGAAGGGCTGATGCTTAAAATGGGGGAAGTCTTCGGACAAAGGCAGATCGAGCGCCGCTCCCTGGTGGGCATCAACGCTGCTAACAGCGCCCTCATTGAAGACAGCTACAAGCGCACACTGGCGGCGTTGGACCACGCGCTTTCGCGGGCCCCCTACCTCGCGGGCGGGCGGCCCGGCGCGGGTGACTTTGCCGTTTACGGACAACTCACTCAGCTCGTCGGTTTTGACCCGACCCCAAGCGGCATCAGCTTGAAAATCGCGCCGCGGGTCTGCGCCTGGATCGACGTAATGGACGACAAGAGCGGTGCGGAGCCCGGGCCCGATGACTGGGCCGACCGGCAGACGACGGCCGACAACCTGGCACCACTGCTCGCTGAGTTCGGGCGCTGCTATGCCCCCTTTCTGCTTGCCAACGCGGCGGCGGTGGAAGGCGGTAAGGAGAAAGCGGAGGTCACTATAGGCAGCTCGACCTGGAGCCAGCCGCCCTTCGTTTACCAGGCCAGGTGCCTGGCCGTTCTGCGCCAACGCTATTCGGAACTCCGGCCTGACGACTCGGCCTGGTTAGATCAACTGCTTGCAAGCTGCGGAATGGCAGCGCTGTTCCTGGAGGATCACTGATGTCGAGAAAAAAACTCGCTGTTTTCTGTCACTTGTCTGCCCTGCTTCTGCTGGCAAACGCTACGGCTTCGCAAGCCCTGCAGGCCCCGCTGGTGTCGAGCGACCCCGACGTGGTTTGCACGACCTTACAACTGGACGGCGACCTGGCGTTGTTTGAAGGGGACATCGCGGTTGGCTACTGCCGGCCGCTGGTCAGCGGAGGATGGGCCTTTGAGCCACGCGGTTCGCTGGGACACGCGATCATCGACAGCCACACCCGGGCGGGCCTTAGGCCGGCTTCCTGGTCCTCGGCCACGATCCCCTACACTATTGACGCCTCACTTTCCGAGTCCGCGGCACCTGACACCTACCAGGACATACAGCGCGCGATCAGGCACTGGGCAGACACGGTCGGCATATTCCTCGTCCCTCGTACTGGTCAGAGCGACTACATAAATTTCGTGCCGGCCAGTGGATGTTATTCTTACATAGGGCGCATCGGGGGGGGGCAGAGCATCGGGCTGACCGCCACGGGCACCTGTGGCTTCGGGGCTGCCGTCCACGAGATCGGTCATGCGCTAGGCTTCTACCACGAACAATCGCGGCTGGACCGAGACACCTACGTAACGATCAACTTCGCTAACATCGAGTCTGGCAAGGAAAACAACTTCGCCCAGTACTCCGCATTTTCGGCGTTCGATCACGGGGTCTACGACTACGGGTCGATAATGCACTACAGCGCCACAGCCTTCTCGGTGAACGGCCTGCCCACCATTGAACCCAACGAACCCGAGTACACCAACTGGCAGGCCATCTACGGCAGTATGTCAATCGGCAACAGGGCCGGACTGAGCCCCTTCGACGAAACAGCCGGCGACTACTACAGGGATTTCTGTTTCGATGATTCCGGCGGAAGCGGCTTCTACTGGAACTCCGGCAACTGGAATCGCTGCGAGAGCTCCTGCTCACTTCCGGCACGCTCACGGGCCGTGCACTGCATGGACTCTGCCGGCAACTGTGCCGGGGAATCCAGCTGCGACCCGGCCAGCAAGCCTGCGGCCACCGGCCACTGCCTGACGATGCTAAGCTGCGACTTTGAAAACAGTTCCTGCGCGTGGGACCACCGTGACACGGGGGATGACTTTGAATGGACGATAGGCCGAGGCCCCACGCCGTCCGCCGCGACGGGCCCCGGCGTCGATCACACCCTGGGCACCGCGTCAGGCAGCTACTACCACATCGAAGCCTCGAGCCCTCGTATCAATGGAGACCTTGCCTACCTTACATCACCTCCACTCACGCTTCTTGGCGGTGACACTATCAGCTTCTGGTATCACACCTACGGCAGCAGCCACCGACCCTTCACCCTGGAGGCGATCCCGTGTTCGACGGACACGCCGACGGTGCTGTGGACTTCCGATGGTGTGAGTGCGGACCTGTGGCGACTAGCGACGGTGGTCTTGAGTGCGGGCAGCAGCGTCCGACTGCGTTTCGTCGCTGAGCGAGGCACGAATTACGATGGTGACGTAGCCATAGACGACATAGTTTTCAGCTCCGGCTTCGTAGTATCCACGACCACTACCACCCTGGACACCACGACAACGACGTCGACCACCACGACGACACTACCGCTTTTCAGTTGCCCCGCCTCACCGGCTGCTGGTTGCCTGTCGTCGGCGAAAGCAAAATTGCAGGTCAAGGACAGTGGCAACCCGGCAAAAAGATTACTGAAGTGGGGCTGGCTCAAGGGCGAGGCCGTCAGCCAGGGTCAACTCGCCGACCCCGAAATTGACGCCTCCTACCACCTTTGCCTTTATGACTCCTCTGTTTCCAGCGACCAGATGTTGGCGGATATCACCGTATCGCCGAACGGCCTGTGGCAGGATCGCAGCCCCAAGGGTTACCTGTACAAGAACAGATACGGAGACTACGACGGCGTAAACCTGATTCAGCTGAAAACAGGAATCGCCGGCAAAACCGCAAACAAGTTAAAGGCCAAGGGCCCACTGCTGCCGCTGCCCGCTGCCTTCGATCTCGATCGTTATTTTGAGCAGGCTGTCGCCGTAACGGCGCAGCTTCATGCGTCGACCGCCAGCACGGGACTAACCTGCTGGGACTCCAGCTTTACCCCGCTGGATACTAAGAAAAACACTGCAACCCTGTTCAAGGCGATGGTACGCTGAGCGCTGGCGCGAAGGCTTCGGGCAAGCGAACACGGCTGGCCGCAACTCCCGCCTCGTACTAGGGTACCCCCGTGGTGGGCACCATAAACCAGAAACGCGTGGCAGGATCGCTCGGCGCAGAGATCGTCGGTGTCGACCTCCCAAGCGTGGACGACGAGACCTTCGCGCAGATACACTCGGCCTTCCTTGAACACCACGTCCTTGTTTTCCGTGGCCAGGATTTCACCCCGGAACAGTTGATCGCATACGGCGAACGCTTCGGGACACTGCAGGTCCACCCTATCGTTCCCAGTATCGATGGTTACCCACCCGTAATATGCATCCCCAACCTGGGTAAGAAACACACGCTGACCGAGATATGGCACTCCGACGTTACCTTTGCCCCCACCCCGCCTCTTGGCAGTATCCTTTACGCCCTCGAGGTACCCGAGTATGGCGGAGACACCCTGTTCGCCAACCAGCACCTGGCCTACGACCGCCTGTCTCCCGGGTTAAAGTCCATACTGGAGGGACTGGAAGCTATACACAGTGGAGACGGGCTTGCGTCGTCGGTAACCGGCGACCCCGACGAGACATGGAAGCTCCAGGGCACGCGCCATCCGGTCGTACGTACGCACCCCGACAGTGGCCGCAAGGCGCTTTACGTCAACCCCGCCTTCACCCGGGGTTTTGCCGACATGACCGGCGAAGAAAGCGAGCCGCTGTTGAAATACCTCTACGCACAGGGGACTAAACCCGATCTCACGATGCGGCACAGCTGGCGTAAGGGCGATGTTGTAATGTGGGATAACCGATCGGTGATGCACTTTGCCGTGCACGACCACGGGGACGCTCCCCGAGACATGCACCGGATAACGGTCGATGGGGACACGCCAAGTTGAGCAGTTTCGATGCGGCAGGGCTGGGCCGTGAACCGGCGAGGAGACAAGCAAGCCTATGAAGATATTGCGATGGATAGCGGGCTGCCTGGCTGCCCTGGTGTTGCTGGTACTGTTGCTGGATACCTTCGGCGGCTATGTGCTTGAAGGACCACTTGGCCCCATACCCGGCGGAGCCCTTGAGGGGCCGGTCAGCGTCGCCCCCGACTGGGCTGAAATAGAAGAGGTTATCGAACTGGAGATCCGTCCCGATCGGCCATGGTCGCTGAGTATATGGGCCGTCGTCGTCGACGGAGAACTCTACGTCCCCTCGGGCTTCGGTGAGCGCCGACGCTGGCCGTCGGTGGCCCTGGAAGACCCGAGGGTCCGCGTCCGAACCCGTGGCAAGATCTACGAGCGGCGCATCGTAAGGATAACCGAAAACCCACTGAGAGAACGCGTAGCCCGGGCCGTTGCCAGGCGCTACGGGTTCGATGAAAAAGAGGCAGCAGGTAACGACAGCACCTGGATCTTCCACCTCGCCGCTCCTACCCAGTAACCTACCCCCCGTCATGGCAGCGACCGCGGCTACTTGGACTTGAAGAGAGGTAGATGGTGCGCCCGGCAGGATTCGAACCTGCGACCTACGGGTTCGAAGCCCGGTACTCTATCCAGCTGAGCTACGAGCGCGCGTGAAGCGTACTATTGCGGCTGCCGGTTCTTTCTTCAAGCGCCTGGAGCTTTGTCGCTTATCAAGCGCCGCGCTTGAGTACACCGCGACCAAAGCGTGCGCTGATATCGTCAAGCGCAGAGTTCAGCGCCGCCCGGCCGGGAGCAGAGCCCGCGGCATCATCACGAGCGGCGACATCAGTTTCTCCGAACAGGTCGAGCTGCGGTGCCTGCTCGGCTTCGAAACCGGCCATCTGTACGCCCACCAGGCGCAGCGACGGATGCCGCGGCTCGTCGTCCCACAAGCGCATCGCCTCGCGCGATATTACAGCGCCATCGTCGGTGGCGACCGCCAGGCTGCGAGAGCGCGTAACCAGGCGCCAGCCTTCACCTGTGCCCGACGGGCGATACTTGAGCGTAACCGTCACCCCGCAACGGCCAGCCCTGCGCAAACGCCAGGCTACTGTCTCCGAGTGAGCTATTACTGCAGCCTCGATCACCTCGCGCTGCTCAACGTCATCGTTAAATGTGTTTTCGGAGCCGTAGCTGCTGCGCTCGCGGTCATTGCTTACGCGCCGACTGTCGCGGCCCCAGGAGAGGTCGTACAGCCCCGGTCCCGATTTGCCGAGTTTCGTCTCCAGCAGGCCCGGATCGAGTTCGGCCAACTGGCCGAGTGTAGCCACGCCCATCTCGTGCAGTTTGCGCTCCGTCACAGGACCAACACCCGGGATTTCGCACAAGCGTAGCGGCTGCAGGAACTCCAACACTTCGTCCGCCGCCACGAGAAACACTCCGTCGGGTTTAGCCCGGCGCGAGGCAATCTTAGCCACGGTCTTTCCTGGGCCTCCGCCCACCGAAACCGCTAACGACAGCTCCTCGCGCACCGCCGAGCGAAGAGCCTTGGCTATCTCCAACGGCCCCCCGTGCAGGCGTCGCGAATCGCTGACATCGAGGTAGGCTTCGTCCAGCGACAGGGGCTCCACCAGTGGAGTGAAACGGTAGAATATTTCGCGAACCCGCGCCGATAATTCGGCGTAGCGTTTCATGCGTGGTGGCACTACCACCGCGTGAGGGCAACGTCGCCGGGCCTCGGCCATGGGCATCGCCGATCTCGCGCCGCTGCGTCGGGCCTCGTAGTTAGCCGCCGCCACCACAGCCCGCCGCCCACTGCCACCCACGAGCACCGCGCGGCCGGCGAGAGTCGGGTCATCGAGCTGTTCTACCGACGCAAAAAACGCGTCCATGTCTGCAAGAAGTATGGACGCGGCCATCGGGCGGGTCTCAGGAAAGGGTTCGGTGCGCCTGCCCCATCAGCTTGCGAATCGACAGGCCCTCGGGACAAGCGGCCTCGCAGGGCGCCGAGCAGCCGAGGCAGTCGGCAGCGCTGGCAACCGGGCGCGTGCCACCCGGCTCGGCAAAGGCCCTGCCCTCGTTCAGTCGCGCGTACAGGTCCACAGCCTCGCGTTCGTTGCCGTAGTTGCGGTAGTAAGTCGAGTAGCGCAACACGTCATTAACCGGCAGGTCAGACGGGCAGGATTCAAGGCAGTCGCCGCAGCCCGGCGGACAGTACGTACCCGATACCGCGTCCTCGTACTTCTTGAGCACCAGCAAATCGGCGGGGTCCATGCGCGTGCCCGAAGCGTAGAGATACTCGTCGACCTGGGCAGCGTTCTTGATGGTAACGACAAGGCCCGAGACAGCCGGGTCATTGTTGATCCACTTGAACGCGGCCTGGGTAAAACTCGCCCGCTCATCGCCCTTGAACTCGCCCAGCACCGTATGATAGGCGCCCTTGAGCGTCTTCATCGCGACCACGCCCACTTGTTTTTTGTGAGCACGGTCGATGGTCTCGCGCAGTGCCGGCCAGTGGCGAAAGTTGTAGGCTGGCATGATGACGTCAAAGCGATCACTCTCCACGGCACGGGCCATCACCTCTTCCAGCTTGGGCGTGTGACTCGAAACGCCCATGAAACGAGCCTTCCCCTGCTCCTTCAGGCGATCGAAGGCCTCGTGAAAGGTCGGCGCCATGAGCCGATCTATGGAATTGCAGGCGTGCACGTGCAGCAGGTCCACGTAGTCGGTGCGGAGGCGGACCAGGCTCTGCTCGACCGCCTCGATGATTTTGGCCACCGGGGTGTCGGCGTCGATGCCCGTCGGGAGTGCAGAACTTGGACGCGATAAAGACCTTGTCGCGGCGCCCCTGCACGGCCTCGCCCACGGCCTGTTCGCTCATGGAGTCGGAGTAGTCGGGAGACGTGTCTACGTAGTTGATGCCCCTGTCGAGCGCCAGGCGTAGTACGTCGGGATCCCTGAGGCCGCCACTACCGAAAGAAATATCGGACATCTGCCAGCCCGTACGACCGAGCGGTCGATAGGATTTTACCGAAGCCCCCTGCCACTGAGCGCGCGGCTCATCGGCCTGCACCGGGGCTTCGCGCAGCAGGTAGGCCTGGGTCTGGTAACGCAGCAGTGAGCGTACGCCCCCCAACACGCCCAGCGCAGAACCGGCGGCACCGGCTCGCGCTAGAAAGGAACGGCGACCCAGCTGGCGCCCGCCCCTCGCCAAGGCTCAGGTCTCCGGCGCGTCGGGTGCCGGCGCGGGCTCGCTAGGGGTTTCCATACCAGCGTCGGGCACTGCCTCATCGCCGGTCTTCTTACAGGCCGATGCCGACAACACCATCGCCAGTGCCACCATTACCAGAATTGCGCTACGTCCCATTTCTCTAAACTCCTCCCCGTTCCGCCCTTGCAGGCGCTAAGGTTCTTTTAGCATCCCTCGCGGCCATGCCCAAGCGCTGCCGCTTACTTATCGGTAACAGCGCGCTCGGCCAGGGCTTCCCTGACTTTGAGATCCAGTGCCCCACCCGCGGCCCACATGTGGCAACTGTCCACCTGCCCGAGACTACCTTTGTTGTCTGCGTCCGGACCCGGTGGCCGCCCCATACGGGCACGCTGGGCAATAGAAGCCTGGATCGTGACCGGTATCATCATGCTCAAAAGCTGGGTCAACAGCTCCGATTCGCGTCCCCCTGGCAGGCGCCTTCTGATATCGGCAAAAACCCCCGGAGCCATGCGCAGGCCTTCGAGGCGGTCGGCCAGCGGCACTTCTCCGTCAATCCCGGCGGCCGGGCAGCGCAAGGTAGCTACGGGCATTTTGTAAATGAAATCAGTGACTTCGAACGATATGCTCAAGTCTGCCTCGACTATCACTTCGCCCATGGGGCCGGCAGACAGGTCATCGGGCAGCTCGCTGTCTATCATGCTGGCCTCCAGCGTCACGCCGGTGGCCCCGTAGTTGTAGCCGTCGATGAGCAGGTGCCTGGCCACCCTTCTCGGCTGGTCGCCGCTAAGAGCCTCGTTGATCACCGGCAAGGCTCCGATCGCAAGAGTCTGCCCATGAAAACAACCCCGAGGACCGCCTACGACCGCCATCACGTTACGATTCATGCGCTCATCAACCCTGACCCCTACCAGGCCATCAAAAGCGCCCAGGATGTCCTGGCAACAAGTACCGCCCTGACGCTCTGCGTCAGGAAAGGGGACTGTGTACATCTTGAACGACGAATCGCTCAGCACACGATCCTGGTCAACGCGCAGGTCGAGTTCAACGTCGTGGATAATGCCCGGCGTGATCACCTTGTCATGCAGCACTCCCTGGAAAGCCACGCGTCGTATGTCACAGAGCTTGGCCTCGAGGGCCAGATCTCCGCCAGCCAAGGGGCGGGCCTCGTAGTCAATGACCCTGCTGTGTACGTGCCTGCGTTGCATGGTGCTACTCAGCGCTCGAGCTTCCAGCTGGTTCCACCGGGGCCGTCTTCGAGCACGACGCCCATCTCGACCAGTTGGTCCCTGAGGGTGTCAGCTTTCTGGAAGTCCTTGCCGGCACGGGCCTGCACGCGTGCAGCGACGAGCTCTTCAACCAGGTCGGCGTCCACGCCCCCGCTTTGAGCGGCGCGCTCGCGATAATCCGAAAGGTAAGCCACCGGATCCTGCTCGAACAGACCCACCCCCGCACCCACAGCCGCGAGTATGCCACGGGCCGAGGAGGCCGCGCGCAGGTTGCCGGCATCGATTTCACGGTTGCAGTCCCTCATTGCATCAAAAGCCAGCGCGAGGGCTCGCGCGGTATTGAAATCATCGTCCATCAACCTGACCAGCTGGGCGGTCTCGGGACTGCGGCAGTCAAAGCCGGGGTCCACCGCCCCCGCTTCATCAGCGCGGGCAATCGTCTCGTAGACCCTCAGCAGTGCACGCGTCGATTCCTCGATTCCGTCGGGACTGAAATCAAGAGGGCTGCGGTAGTGAGTAGAGAGCAGGTGAAGGCGCAGGCCCTCGGCCTCGACTTCCTTAAGGACGTCCTCGATCGCGAAGACATTGCCCAGGGACTTGGACATCTTCTCGTGGTCTATGCGCACGAAGGCGTGGTGCATCCAGTAACGGGCAAACTCCTCGCCCTCGCCCGCGCCGCAGGACTGGGCGAGCTCGTTTTCGTGGTGAGGAAAGATGAGATCCTCGCCACCACCGTGAATATCAAATGGTCGGCCGAGATAGCGCGCGCTCATCGCCGAGCACTCCAGGTGCCAGCCGGGTCGCCCCTCGCCCCACTGGCTCGGCCAGCTGGGCTCTCCCGGTTTACTCGACTTCCACAGCGCAAAGTCCATGGGGCCTTTTTTCCTATCGTCCACCTCTACCCGCGCGCCGGCCTGCAACTCGTCGAGATTGCGCCCGGATAGCGCACCGTAGGCTGGCCAGTCGCCAACAGAAAAATACACGTCGCCGTCTCCCACCGCGTAGGCCAGCCCCTGGTCCTCGAGCCGGGCTACAAGCTCGAGCATCTCTTCTATGTGCTCGGTCGCGCGGGGTTCGACGTCGGGCCGCCCGCAACCCAGGCGATCAAGGTCCGCGTGCATGGAATCGATGAAGCGCGCCGTGAGTTCCTGCCAGGGCTCGCCGTTCTCGGCGGCGCGGGCGATGATCTTGTCGTCGATATCGGTGATGTTGCGCACGAAGCACACGTCCCAACCACGCCAACGCAGGTAACGTGCAACCGTATCAAAAAATATCAGCGAGCGCGCGTGGCCCACGTGGCAACGGTCGTAGACCGTGACCCCGCAGGTGTACAGCGAGACTCGGCCGTCCTCCAGCGGTTCGAAATCGCGCTTGCAACGCGCCCTGGTGTCGTAAAACTGTAAGCCCACCGCTTTCCCCTTAAGCTCCCGTTAGTCGTCTTCGCGCAGGCTGGCTAGCACCGAGTAGTCCTCGAGCGTCGTGGTATCGCCCACTTCGTCCCGGCCAGCGGCAATGTCGCGCAACAATCGTCGCATTATCTTACCACTTCGCGTCTTCGGCAGCGCATCTGTAAAGCGAATATCATCGGGTTTTGCGAAGGCGCCTATCTCCTTGCCCACGTGTGTCCGCAGCGCGGCCACCAGCTCGTCGTCGCCCTCATAACCGGGCCCCAGGGTGACGAAGGCCGCGACGGCCTCGCCCTTTACGTCATCGGGACGGCCTACTACCGCCGCCTCGGTGACTGCTTCGTGAGCGACCAATGCGCTTTCGACTTCCATCGTACCCAGCCGGTGCCCCGATACGTTCATCACATCGTCGATTCGACCCATGATCCAGAAATAGCCGTCTTCGTCGCGACGGGCGCCGTCGCCGGCAAAGTACATTCCCGGTATGCGAGCCCAGTACTGTTCCTTGAACCGCTCGGGATCGCCGTAAATCGTTCTCAGCATACCCGGCCAGGGCTTGCGTATGACGAGCAGGCCGCCCTGGTTGGCTGCGACCGGCTCGCCGTCGCCATCAACGACCTCGGCGTCTATGCCCGGAAAAGGCAGCGTCGCCGAACCCGGTTTGGTAGTCACGGCTCCGGGTACCGGGCTGATCATGATCGCACCGGTCTCTGTCTGCCACCAGGTGTCAACAATCGGGCAGCGGTCGCCGCCTATCACCCTGCGGTACCACATCCATGCCTTAGGGTTGATGGGCTCACCCACCGTTCCCAGAAGCCTCAGGCTCGACAAATCGTGCGAGGCCGGCAGTTCGTCGCCCCATTTCATGAACGTCCTGATAGCGGTAGGGGCGGTGTAGAGCACCGTGACGCCGTAGCGCTCCACTATATCCCAGAACCGGTCCTTGCCCGGCGTATCAGGAGCACCTTCATACATGACAACAGAGGCACCGTTGATGAGAGGGCCATAAACGATGTAGCTGTGGCCGGTAACCCACCCGATGTCAGCCGTACACCAGTAAATGTCATCGTCCTTGAGATCAAAGATCCAGCGGGTGGTTATGTAAGTCTGGGTCATGTAGCCACCGGTACTGTGAACGACTCCTTTCGGCTTGCCCGTGGTACCCGAGGTGTAGAGGATAAAAAGCGGGTGCTCAGCGTCGAGCTCGGCGGCCGCCTGCAGCGGCTCCACTCCAGCCAGCGCATCGTGCCACCAGGTGTCGCGTTCTTCGTTCCAGGCCACCTCGTTTTCGCAGCGCTTGAGAACGATCACGTTCTTTACGCTGGGGCACTGCACGACGGCGTCGTCAACTATATCCTTGAGCGCGAGCACCTTGCCGCGCCGCCAACCGCCATCGGCGGTTATGACCATGGCTGCATCGGCGTCGTTGATTCTGTCGCGCAGTGAATCAGCCGAGAAACCACCGAACACTATTGTGTGAGTAGCGCCGATGCGCGCACAAGCGAGCATGGCGATGGCCAGTTCGGGCACCATCGGCATGTACAGGGCAATGCGGTCACCGGTCTTGATTCCCTTGGCCAGCAACGCCCCGGCAAACTCACACACGCTTGCGTGCAGTTCCGAATAGCTTATTTTGCGGCGATCACCCGGCTCACCTTCCCAGATAATGGCGGTCTTATCGCCAAGGCCGCGGTCGAGGTTACGGTCGAGACAGTTGTGGCTGACGTTAGTTTTTGCGCCTACGAACCACTTGGCAAACGGCGGATTACTCCAATCGAGAACCTCGTCCCACTTACGAAACCAGTGTAATTCTTCGGCTATGGAAGCCCAGAATGCCTCGGGATCGGCGGACGCCTTACTGCGTATCGCGTCGTAATCTTCGCGGTTGCCTACCCGTGCAGCCGAGGCGAACTCTACAGGTGGCTCGAAGGACCGATCCTCGTGGAGTAATGATTCTATGTTCTTTTCGGTCATGTCTCCCCCATCTGAGGGGGTGCCCTTCGCGCCCCCGAGGATAGCTGATTTCTTTTACGGCCCAGGCCAGCAAAGACCCGTCTGACCAGTATTAGCGCCTGAAAACATCCAAGTAAACGCAATGCGCACGGCAACACGCAAACCGGTTGTGACTGCGCAAGCGGGGGGGTATGGACCTCAAAAGTCAGGGAGTGGCTATATTCGTTGCTGGAGTACAGCCGCGGAAGCACAGAACGTGCCGCGCTCGCTGAAGGAAAACCCTATGCCGAAACTCATAAAGCAAATCGCCCTGCCCTGCTGCCTCGTGGCTACGTGGGTCGTCCTCTGTGCCATGGGAGGCCAGTCGGGCCCGTCGTCGCTCACCAACCCCAAGGTCAAATACAACGCTACTCTCGAAGACATAGACGGCAGAAGCTACAAGGTTTCCGGCTTCAACCTCGCGGGTGAGACAGCACTGTCGGGAAAACTCGGCCGCGGAACCCTGCGCGTGGACTTCACCCAGGTGGCGGGCTTCGAGTTTGCCGATGATGATGACGCCTACCTGACGGTGACGGTGACTTCCAGTGAAGGCGACAAGGTCGACCTGGAGATACGAGACTCCACTTCTTTTTATGGAACCACCGCGGCCGGTCTTCTCCAGTTGCGCGCCAGGGACCTGAAGAGAGTCACGATTGAGCGGTGAGCAGCAGCGTTGAAATCTATGATCACATGGCTCTTCGCCGCCATAATCGTGGTGGCATCGAGCGGGACGGCCGACGCGTCTCGCTACCGGCTGTGGCCGCTGTTCTCCTGGGAATCCGCGGCCGACAGCAGCCGTCTTGACCTGCTCGGGCCCCTGTTCTCGTGGCAACGCGAAGGCAACCGCAGCGCCTGGGTGTTACGCCCCCTGATCAGTATGCGCCGACACTCCACCGTTACCCGGGCGGATGTTCTGTACCCCCTTTTCTCCTGGGAAGCTGGCCCCGGCCACAGCCGCACGAACCTCGCCTCTTTTTTCATCGATGACCTCCGCAGCTATTGGCACGTGGGAGACCCAGGGCCCAACAGCAAGCAGTCTGCCACCGACACCCCTCGTGCGCGGGTACGCGACCATTCGCTGCAGCTGCGACCACTGGTCTTCTATCGCAACCGCAGTGACCGGGGTCGGAGCCTCTCCTTACTGCCCATCTACGGCGACTTCGAAGGACTGCTGGGATTCGATAAAATCCGTCTGGCCGCCTTCCCGCTCTACCTTTCTGTCACCCGCAACCTCGAGGTCAGGCGCTGGTACGGATTTCCGTTCTTATCGACCATAAACGGGCCGCGCGCATCCGGCACACGACTGTGGCCACTGGCCGGCAAGTGGGAAATCGATGGAAAGGAAAGCTCGAGTTACTTCCTGTGGCCCACCTGGGTAAAGTCCACCACCATCGAGCGCGACGGCACCACGCAGGTCTCAAGGGTCCACTGGCCCCTGTACGCGTCAATCGATTCACCTTCTCGCAAGCACAGGGCCTGGCTGCCACTGCTGGGCATTCCCCTGTTCTCGGTCACCGAGGACTACGACGAGCGTGTTCGAACCGTGTCGGCACCCTGGCCCCTGGTCATGACACAGCGTGATCTCGACAGTGGAGAGCTGCTCACCACGAGGCTGTTCCCTTTCTGGCAAACCTCGAAGCGCGAGGGACAGCACCGTTCTTTTTACGCCTGGCCACTGCTGCGTTACCGGCACGAGCAAAACGAAAACGGCAGCCGCCAGTCGTGGAGTGCCTTCTTCGTGGGTGGCAGACACGTCACCCAGAAGCACGCCGATGATCCGTCCGCCTACCACGAGGCCACGACAGTGCTGGGCCTGGTCAAGGACATTTCGGGTCACGGCAAGCGCTCGGGCCATTCGCCCGCCCTGCTCGAAGCCCTGTTTCCGTTTAACAGCAAGGTCGAAGTTCTGTACTCTCCGCTGTGGACGCTGGTGGCCTGGCAGCGGGAAGAGATTACACAACCGCTGGACATCAAGCTGCTGTGGGGAATTGCCGGCAGGCGGAACGGGCGTTGGCACGGCCCCATCGAATTTTCGACAGGAAACTCAAAATCGTGACGGATCTTAGTACATTAGGAGTCGTGCAACGATGCGGCAGGAACGTACTCAACACGCTTTCCATGTTGGGCGAGGTGTTGCTCTTGCTTGGACGCTCTATCCCGGGACCACGTTCCTTGTGGCGAGAACGCGCGCGCATCGTCGAACAGATGATAATCGTTGGCAGCGAGACCCTCCCGATCGCGTCACTAGTGGCCTTCTTCATCGGCATGGTACTAGTGGTGCAGACCGCCGACCAGCTGGTCAACTATTCCCAGGAGGTACTTGGATCCATAGTCGGGCTGTCGATGACCAAGGAACTGGGGCCAGTACTGATAGCTTTTCTTGTTGCTGGCCGCGTGGGCTCTTCAATCACCGCCCAGATCGGTTCGATGGCGGTCTATGACGAGGTGAGCGCGCTGCGCACCATGGACATCGACCCCGAGCGCTACCTGGTAACGCCCAGGATAACAGCTATGGCCCTGGCCCTTCCGGTCTTGATTCTCTATGCCGACGCTGTCGGCATTCTCGGCGGTTGCCTGGCGGTGCAACTCGACCCGGCCATCAACATCTCGCTGGCCTTGTTCTGGGATAACCTCGTGAGCGAAATCGCCATGCAGGACATCGTGGTGGGACTGGTCAAGGGCGTGGTGTTCGGTGTGACCATCGCCGCGGTTTCCTGCGCGTTCGGACTGCGAACCCGTGGCGGTACGGCCGGCGTCGCATCATCGACTACCCAGTCGGTGGTATGGAGTTTTGTGCTTGTTATCGTGTTTGATTTCATCATCGTGAGGATGGCGGTATTGCTCCCGTGAAGCGCACACCAGGAAAGGGTGTCGACGTAAAAGTCGACAATGTCATACACGAGTACGACGACATCCGGGTACTGGACGGGGTCAACATCAACATCGCCGCCGGCGAGACGCTGTGCGTGCTGGGCGGCAGCGGAACCGGCAAGAGCGTGCTCGTGAGGCTGATGGCCGGGCTCGAAGTCCCGACATCAGGCGAAATACAGATCGGCGGCATGAAGGTGCAGGAATACACGGCCCTTCCACCCGCAGAGAAGCCCTTTCTGGTTTCGATGGTATTTCAACACTCGGCCCTGCTGGGATCGTTGACGGTGGAAGAAAACATCACCCTGCGTATGCGTGAGCACCAAACCCACAGCCAAAAAGACATGCACTCGATATGCGAGCAGGTACTCGACGAAGTTGAGATGGGCGGCTCTAACAACAAGTTGCCCGGTGAGCTGAGCGGCGGAATGAAAAAGCGCGTCGCGCTGGCGCGGGCACTGGCCGCCAACCCCGACCTCCTCTTTTACGACGAGCCCACCGCCGAGCTCGACCCGGTTCTCACCGAGCAGATAGGACTGTTGATAGCACGCATACGCAGGGATCGGCCGATTACCCAGGTCGTTGTTACCCACGACATGGTGATAGCCGACATAGTTGCTGACCGCGTCGCCATGCTCGAGGGTGGACGGATCGCCGAGGAAGGAAGCTACCGCGAATTTCTCGCGAGCGCCGACCCAGGCACGCGCTCTTTTCTCGCAGCGGCTCGCGTACTCGCGTCACGGGATCAAGCTGACAACAAGGACGAGACAGGCAAGGATGGATAACAACTTATGAACAAGGAACAGAGAGCTGGATTATTTTTCATCGGCGGATTGCTGGTGTTTTTCGTGGCCATCGCGCTCACCGGGCAGACGAGGATGTTTACGAATTCGTGGCACCTCTACGCCCAGTTTTCGGACGTACACGGACTGACCACGGGAGCACCGGTACGTGTGGCAGGCGTGGAGGCCGGCAGCGTGAGCTCGGTGCGACTCGTAGAAGGTGGCGTGCGCGTAGGCATAGAGCTCGACGGCGACGTGGCTGTATACGGCGGAAGCGAAGCGGTGCTTGACTACCAGGCCTTGAGCGGAAGCCGCTTCGTCGCTATTTCTGCTGGCGACCCGGGTTCGGGACGCCTCGGCGACGGCGACAGCATAGAGGGAATCCAGCGCGGCGGCCTCACCGGTGCCCTTGGCGAGCTCGAACGAGTGGGCAGCAGCATCCGCGAGCTGGTGGAATCGTTCAACAGCAACCAGGCAGACCTGCTGGGGACCCTCAACAAGATCGTCGACGATAACGCCGCGGCCATAACCGCCACTGCGGGCAGCCTGGAAATCATAACGTCCCGTATCGCTGCGGGTGAAGGAACCCTGGGTCGCCTCTCGGCCGACGATTCGCTTTACACCGAGATGACGGGCGCGTTGGCAAGCCTCAAGGCTACAGCCGACAACATATCAATCCTGACTGGCCGCCTCGTAGACGGCGAAGGATCGCTGGGCGAACTACTCACCGACGACTCGGCCTTCTACGACGAGGCCCGCGAAACAATGGCGCGGCTGAGGAGCAGCACCGAGGAACTTGATCGCATGGCCTCGATGCTCAACTCGGGGGACGGGACCATAGGCAAGCTGCTGACTGACGACTCGCTGTACTACGAGACCGAGGACGCCATCAGGGCGCTGGGCCGCACGGCCGAGACTATCGAGGACCAGGCCCCTATATCGGTAATAGGTACAGCGATAGGGACGCTTTTCTAGGCGCGGTCGCGCGCAGGCAGTCTCAGAGCTGCAGAAGTGAAGCGACCTTCTCTCTTTGAACGATCGCATCACCCCAGCTGGCCTCCGAACCCTTCACGCGCCGAAACAGCAACTGGAGATCGTGCTCCCAGGTGAAACCTATGCCGCCATGAAGTTGTATGGCCGCCGCCACTACTTCCGAACATCCATCGCTGCACCAGGCTTTGGCCATGGCGACGGCCAGGGCAGAGTCATCCCTCCCCTCATCGACCGCCCACGCGGCGTAGTAAACCAAAGACCGCGCGTTTTCCAGCGACACCTTCATATCGGCACAACGATGTTGAAGGGCCTGAAAACTACCCAGCCGCTTGCCAAACTGTTCGCGCACACCAAGGTAATCGAGGGTCAAATCGAGCGCCGTAGACGCCACTCCGCACATCTCGGCCGCAAGCACGCAGACCGCCGAAGAGATCGGACCGTCCAGCTCGGCAGCCGACAGCGTTTTATTACCCAGCAACGCGCTGGCAGGCAGTTGCACGTCTTTGAGCTCAACAAGCGACAAGCGCCGGGTAGCATCGACCGTGGCCATGGTTTCGATCGTCAGGCCAGCCTGGCCCGTTTCAACTACAAATACGCCGAGCCCTCCGTCGACCGCGGCCACGACCAGCAGGTGAGTGGCAAAGCAGGCTTCGGGTACGAAGTATTTCGTCCCCTCCAGCACGAAGCCCTCTTCGCTGTTAGCGGCCGTCAACTCAACGTCGGCGGGATTCCAACTGCCAGATTCTTCGAGCAGGGCCAAGCTGACTAGAGCGTCACCTCCGGCAATAGCGACCAGTAGCTTATCGGCCCGCTCGCCACCGATTGCTGTCAGCACGGGAACAGCCAGCGCCACGGTGGACATCCAGGGAGAGGGCAACAGCACCTTGCCCATCTCTTCGGCAAGTACTACAGCCTCGAGCACCCCAAGCCCGGCTCCACCGTTTTCTTCGGACACGGTGAGACCAGTCCAACCCAGGGCCACGATGCGCTTCCACAGCGCCTGGTCCAATCGAGGAACATCCTGTTCTGAAAAATCGCGCGCGTAGGCGATAGGAGCCTCCGCGGCGAGAAACGACTGAGTTGTAACACGCAGCTGCTGCTGCTCTTCGCTGAAAGCGAAATCCAAGGTCTGCGCCTAGGGGCCCGAGCCCTTATTCTGCCCGGTCGAACCGCGCTGTCGCACTACTTCGTCGAGCAGTAACTCGATGTAGTAACGTGAGCTGAGACCGATCACGTAGACCTTGGCGTCCCCTTTACGTCCAGCGTAGGCGGCCGTGCGGGTGGGATTGCGATTGCCGAGAAGGAGCTCGCCAAGGTCGCGTTCGCCCGACCAGACCCTGAAAACCACCGCCGGCGGATTGAGACCAAAATCCGAGAGCTTAACCTCTCCGGCTGGAATAGAATCTATAGGAGGAGTCGAGGTCAGTGTTTCGAGCGTGGCTTCGAGGAGGTCATTGGATATCGACAGGCCCCTCGGCTCAACTAATTGCCATCGGCTTTCGATCCTCTCGCAGACCAGTTGCTGTCCGTCGGCTATAATTTCCACGCGGTCAATCCGGTTAGCTGGACCTTCGAGCAGGGGCGCCGAGGTCACCGTAGCCGGAAGTTCCAGTTCGGACTGGGAAGTGATGCCTCCCCACTGCAGGTAGCCGGCAATGCCAACCGCGAGGGCCCAGTACAGGGCTATACGTCCCCACTTCATGGCCCCAGGCGCCTCCATACGACCAGGCCTATGCCGACGAAAAAGAAAAGCATTGGTTGGCCAACGGCAGACCAGGTAAAAATTCGCGAGAGTTCGGCCTGGCTGACGAAGAACTGCTCCTTGGCCATCGCTTTCTGCTTGGGCCGCGACGAAATGAGATCACGCTGCCTCGCCAGCCAGTTTATCGAATTGACCAACAGGTCCTTGTTGGCGAGATAATCCAGAAATCGATTCTGAACAAAATCCGAGTCACCAACCGCGATTATGCGAGTAGTACCGTCGCCGCTTGCCGCGCGCTGGCTGACTTCGATCGAGACCGACATAGGTCCGTTCAGGTCACGCCCGGCCACGAAGGAAGGCGAGCTCGCGCCCAGTACCGCGGGATCGTTGCTCGCCCAACTCGCCTGGCTCGATTTCAGTAGCACCGCGACGTAACGATCACGGTTATCATCGCGACGGCCACTGACGCTGCGCGTACGCGAAAGCAACACCGGCGCGTCAAGGGTGGCCGTTACCAGGTGTTGATCGCTCAGGTCATCGACCACGGCCGACAAGGCTTCTCCCCCCGCCAGCCTGTTGCGCTGATCAACCACCACGTCGTCGCCGTAAGCCACGCCGTAGTTTCGCAGGAGGGCAACCAACGAGGGAGCCTTAAACGGATCAAGCAGGACGAGAGCCTTACCACCAGCGTCAAGAAAACGCGCTACTGACTTAAGCTCGTGCTGTATATAATCCCTCGTCGGACCGGCGATAATGAGAACCGCCGTGTCGGGGTGGACTTCGCTTCCGTCGGCCAGGCTCTGTTCTTCTACGTCGTAGAACTCCAGCGACACCGCGTCTCTAAAGCGCGAGCATCCGTGGTCCCGGTCGGTGTCCTTGATGTCGCACTCACCGTGCCCCTTGATAACGGTCACGCGCCTGGCCGGGCGGGTGACCTGCACTATGGCCGAGACCAGTTGGCTTTCTGTCGGGTTGCTGAAGGTGCGACTACGATCGGCGCTTTCAACGAGCACGGCGCCATAAGAAGACACCGACTTTTCCTGGGCGAGTGAGGGGTTACGGTTTACATCCACGAGCTCGTAGCTGATGAAGGCACTCTCGTGCGAAGCTTGCCACAACAAGTCCTTGAGCAACGGGTTCCTTGGATCTTCGGTACGTATGAACCCTGTAACGTGCAGCGGTTGATCGATGTCACGCAGAACGGCCAGCCCGTGATCCGACAGGGTGTAACGATTCCCCGGACTGAGGTCGAGCCGCGCGGGGTGCACGTAGGTCAATACCACCAGCATGGCCAACAACGCGACGACACCGCCGGTAGCCAGCAACAGCTGAATTAAACGAAGAAGCCGATCTCCCATCAGCGGCGCCCTCTCCACTGTCGCGACTCCATCGAGCGCAAAGTACCGAAGACCATCAGCAACGACAGCGCAGCAAAATACGCCACGTGTTTAAGTTCTACGATGCCCCGGGCAAAGGGCTCAAAGTGGTCGTAGGCGCAAAGCTGGGAAATCACACCGAGCAGGTCGGTGGGCAGCGCCGCTTCGTTCCAGCTGAGATTCCACAACAGCAATACCGAGCCGTAAGTAAACATGGCGGCAATGAGCTGGGTCTGGGTCAACGAAGAAACGAAAATCCCGATAAGCACCATCGTAGAAACCAGCATGAACAAGCCAAGATAAATCGCCTTGAGCTGCGACAGGTCGAAGGGCTGTATGTAGTAGATCATGGCCGGATACAGAACCGTTGAACCCAACAAAACCAGGAACACACACATGCATGCCAGGTACTTGGCGGCCAGAATCTCTCCGTCTCGCAGCGGCGAAGTGTAAAGCAGTTCGATCGTGCCCAGGTTTTTCTCCTCGGCATAAACCCGCATGGTCACCAGGGGGATGACCGTCAACACGACCCTCACGATGTCGTTAAACAAGCGCTGCCAAAGATGCTCAACGATACTGTCACCGAAGCCGAAGGTGATAAAGGCATTGAGATCCGTGTAGAAGTAGTAACCAGACAGAGCGAGAAACACGGCGGCCACGAAATACACCAGCGGAGAGCCGAAGAATCCGCGCAGCTCGCGGCGAAGCAGTGCCGTGAACCTGCTCAACTGCCTACCCCGTCTTCGAGTATCTTGACAAACAGTTCCTCGAGGCTCATCACGCGTGGTGTGGCTTCGTACAGGGGCCAGCCCCGCTCACTTACTTCGCGTACCAGCGCCGGCACAAGGTCGGTAGCTTGCTCAGCTGCCACCAGCAGAGAAACCGTGCCATCCGATGCCGTGGCTGTGACCTCAACCGACTCCACCCCGTCGACGGCCCCCAGCACTCGAACAGCCTCCGCGGCGTTGGCTCTCAGCCGAAGAACCGCCTCCCGCTTGCCAACCGTCTTTTTTGTAAGCCCCTCTGCCGTATCCTCGGCTACCAGCCGGCCCTCGTCGAGAATGAGCACCCGCCGACAGGTCACGCTGACCTCGGGCAGGATGTGGGTAGACAGCAGCACTGTCGATCGCCCGGCGAGCTGGCTGATCAGGGATCGTATCTCGACAATCTGGCGGGGATCGAGCCCCACTGTGGGCTCATCGAGAATGAGCACCTCGGGTTCGTGCACGATGGCCTGGGCAATGCCCACCCGCTGGCGATAGCCCTTGGACATCTTGCCAATGGTGCGTCGGGCCATGTGGGCCAGGCCGCACTCCTCCATGACATCGTCTACGCGCTGCTTGACGTTGCCACCGAAGTCGCGGGTACGTGCAGCGAAGGTGAGGTAGCCGCGCACGTTCATATCGGGGTAAAGCGCGATGTTCTCAGGCAGGTACCCGATGTGGCGCCGCGCCCCGAGAGAGTCCTCTACCAGGTCGACGCCCGCCACGCTGCAGGTGCCAGCCGTAGGGGCAAAGAAGCCCGTGAGCATCCGCATGATAGTGGTCTTGCCCGAACCATTGGGTCCAAGCAGCCCAACTATATCGCCCGCTGCGATATCGAAGGAGATATCGTCAACGGCCCGGACGGGCCCGTAATTCTTGCTGAGGTGGTCGGCGTTTATCACTCGAGCTGTTTTAGCGTTCCTCGGCTACCGGGGAGAGTAGTATAACGGGCCCCGAGCCAATGAAAAGACCCGCGGCGGGCCGTGCCCTGGAGCACGACCCGCCAGGCGGGTTAATCTGCCGCACCCGGCGAGGATCAGCCAGCGTCGATAACCGGGCGCCGCTGGATGAACTTAGGCTTCATCACCGTCATGACAACCGGTAGCAGGGTCAGCGACGCCGCCCAGCTGATTGTCATCCATATCGCAAGCAGAAGTCCCATTTCGGCGTCGAAACGGATCTTGGAAACCGTCCAGAACAAGGTCGACAAGACCATAGTGGCCGACACGAAGGTAACGTTCTTGCCAGCCGTGGTCACGGCCATATACACCGCCTCCCATACTCGCTGGTCGTTTTCTTCCTCCGAAAATTTGTCTTCCAGTTCAAAGTACGACTCGATCGTACGGCTGACAATATACAAGCCATAGTCAATGCCGAAGCCGACACCCACCGTAACGACGGGCAGGGTATTGATGTTAATACCCATGCCCATTGCGCCCATGTAAGCGTTGATCACGAAGTTGGACGCTATGAGCGGCAACAACATGATAAGGCCCGACACGAACGAGCGGTAAGTAAACAGCAGTACTATGAAAATCGTACCGAAGCCCAGCGCGTTCATCATCACGTCGTTGGTCAGCAACTCCTGGTTGGCTGCCGCAAGAACACCGATCAAGCCGCCGGCCAGCTTGAAGGCAGCCTTGTTCATGGGATTGGCGTCGATGAACTCGTTGCAGCGGTGGATGATACGCGTGATATTCTCGCCCTTGTGATCCCTGCAGAAGAAGGTCACGTGCGCGGTCGAGTAATCTGTCTGCACGTACTTGGCGGTCTCCGTCGGGGGTGAACCCGAGAAGAATATGAAGAACAACCCGCCGATATCGACCCAGCTGTTGGGTATCACACCCCACTTGGGCTCGAGCTCGTGGAAGACACTGTTAACAGCCCGGATGATGTCCGCGAGCGAGAAGCTGTATCCCACACCCGGGTCGCGCTCGAGGAAGCGCTGGAACTTCTCCATGGTGTGCAGCGCCTGCGGGTCCTTCATGGCGTTCTTATCGCGGCCCTCAGCGACTACGATCAGCGGCTCCACGCCGCCGAACTTGCCCTGTATCTTGCCGTGAGAAGCGTTGTAGGGAGAGTCCAGGTGCAGCAATGGCGAGGCCGAACTCGGATCACCGATGACCAGCTTGGTCCACTGCGTCGCGCAGACCATCGACAGCGCAACCCAGAAAACAATGGTAACCACCTGTCCGCGCTTGCTAAGGACGGCCGAGGCGAAGCTCTCGATCATGCGCTTGAAAGAACCCCTGTTGCGCTTCTCAACCACGTCTATTTCGGGCGCAGCGAGCATGTCGTAGATGATCGGATTGAGCAGCAGTTCAGAGATGGTAATCGCCAGAATCCAGAAAGATGCAGTGATCGCCAGTTTCTGCAGCATGAGTATTGGCACCAGGATGATGACCAACACGCCCAGGGCATCGGTAATAATACCCGACAGCGTGGGCACGAACAGCTCGGCAAACGAGGCAACAATGGCCTCGCGCTTGTTGTAGTTGTGAGTCCGGAATTCCTCGTAGTAACGGTCGTGCATCTGCACGCTGTGACTCACCGCTCGAGCGGTAATAAAGAACGGAATCACCAGGGCTAATGGATCGAGGGCAAAGCCGATTATGTCGATGAAACCGAGCCCCCAGATCGCGGCCAGTACACCGGTTATGGTGGGCCGGAGCGCCCCCCTCCAATCGTGGAAGTACAGGTAAAGAAGTATCCAGACGAACAGCGTCGCCGCAATGAAGATCCAGAATATTTCGTTTGAGTAGTGGTAGACCCAGCCGTACAGCCGGGGCTCGCCCGCGACCCATACCTCGACGTCAGAGCCCCCTCCGACCAGGTTGACCGAGATTTCTTCCTCTCCGCGCAGGACTCCGAGTTGCACGCCCTTGCCTTCAACGTCAGCAACCGCGTTGCCGATCTGCCAGCGATGGTGAGCCGTGTCCCCGTCGACCGAGACAATGACGTCGCCCAGCTGAAGACCCGAGCTTTCGGCCACTGATCCAGGAAAGAACTTCTTCACAAGGACGCCGGTACCAGGCTCTACGTGGTAAGCCGCGGCCCTGTCAGGGTCTACGTCTATGAGCTGCGCGCCTACCCAGCCTTCCTTGTAAGGACGGATGACCCGCTCGTTCATCTCGTCGAAGATGCGACGGTAATCGAGTCTTCCCTCGATAAAGTTAGCCCTTACAATCGCAGCTCGGTCGTCCAGCGAGACAAGTATGCCGTATATGTTTTCGGAGTTGTGGACGATCCGCTTGATGTCGGCAGCTTCTTCCTTGGTGCGCGGCATGCCGATCATGACCGGTTCAGATCGCATCGTACCGCCGGCTGCCACCGCCAGGTGACGGGTGGTGCGATGGCCGATGGAGTCGATCTGGTTGTGGTTGACCCCGTAGATCTTGTCCACTTCCTCGGTCATCAAGTAGATCTGGCCGAGGTTCTCAACGTTGAAGATGTCCGAGTCTTCTTTCTCGAACATCATCATGATGTTGTTGGCGCCACCGAAATTCTTCGAGTAGCGGTTGTGAATCTTTATGAACTCGTGCGACTGCGGAAGCAGGTCACCGAAACTCGTGATCATCGTCAGGTTGGTAGCACGCCAGCCGAAGAAGGCGGTCACCAACACGACCGCGATCATCACGGGAACGCGAGAGCGTATGAGAATTTCGCCGAGCAGGTAAAGTGATTTCTTGTTTTCGCGACTCATTCAGGTCAGTCCCCTAGCCCATGCGGCGGTACCAGGTCTTACCGCCGTCAGTCGTGTTCATGATGAGGCCGAATCCGCCGACCACCCAGCCCTTTTCATTGTCGATAAAGCGTATCCGCCGCACCCAGCTGTTAATCGCCGTGCCGAAGCTTCCCTTTGCGAGTGTTCCCTCGTCATCTGTCTTCACGACCTGCCCCGAGGCGCCAACCGCCCAGACTGTCCCGTCTTCCAGCACGGTGCCGGAATAGAAAGGATCCACGTATTCCTTGACTCCGTGGGGCACGAAACTCCAGGTCTTACCACCGTCCGTGGTAGTTCCCACGCGGCCGTCCAGCCCCACGACGACACCGTTCTTGCCGTCAGCAGCGATCTCAATATCAAACAAGGTGGGCAAGTCCATGATGTCGAAAATAGTTTCGTCCATCAGGCTCATCTGCCGTTCCATCCAGGTCTTACCACCATCATCCGTCTGGTAAATCTTACCGAACTCGCCCACGACGAAACCGTTCTGATCGTCGACAAACTCGATATCGTAAAGAACCGGATCCTCGAACACGATGGCCCAGTTAGGGTCGATGTCGGTGTTCAAAGCAGTGAGGGTCTCAACGTTCCAGTTGGCACCCCCGTCGTCGGTGCGCATGAAAACCGATCGGTCACCTATGGCGACCGCCGTGTCGGCGTCGAGAGCCTGTACCGAAAAGAGGTAGGCCTGGGGGCACTCTTCCGAAGCGAACTGTCGGCATTCGCGGGTGAGGCGTGACTCTTCGACCTCGGGAGTATCAAGATTCTTGCTGCCAAGGCTGCGCAGAATTTCGGCCGCCGCGTCTTTCTCCAACCTGCATTCGTCGTAGACGTCCTCGCGGTACTCGGGATCGCGGCAGTCAGCGGTGGTAAAAATCTCCGGGGTCTGCCGTGTCCAGCTTTTGCCGCCGTCCACAGTCCGAAGGATCATGCCCTCCTGGCCCACGACCCAACCGTTCTTGTCATCGGAAAAACTTATGCTGAACAAGCCGCTGTCAGTACCCGAATCAACAAGTTCCCAGCTCATGCCCCCGTTGGAGCTCGAGAGTATCTTGCCGCCGTAGCCCACGACAAAAACGTTTTGTTCGTCGAGAACGGCCACATCGAAGAACTTGTCAGAGACGTAGATCTTCTGGGTTCCCAGCGGCTCGAAATCCCCCGAGCCGTGGCAGCCGGCCGCGACCAGCGCAACGACCATAAAAAGACCCAGGCGTAGAGCCGGTAGTACAACTGTCTTCTTAGAGGCTGCCCGGAACGAAACCGTCAGCGCAGAGACAGCCCGGGAAAAGGGTTGATCAATCAGCATGAAAATCTCCTATCAAAAGGCGCGTGGGTACACGAAGCTGGACCGCTGGAGGGTCGACTACCAGCAGTCAAGAACGTCCCCGTTTATCGGCGTAGGGGCGCAGTGTCAAGGATATCCACGCTTTTCTGTCAGCCGTACCGCGCGCGAAGGCAACAGTGGACCGATATCCGGGCGGGGCACCCGGTTGAAGCTGACAGGCCTCCCCCTCAGTCCGGAAAATACTCCCGGCGCTCAGCACCCTGCACGAGCAGCTGCTGATCTATACGCCAAGCCCCCTCTTCTTTGATGAGATCGTAGAGTTCGTGCTCGTCCAACCCCAGTTGGTTCAGGTATTTGTCTTGGGACTTCAGCAAGTTAGGCACGCGGGCCTTGTCACCGGTGACACGAGCCGGGTAGACCGTGAAACCAAATATTTTAACCTCGGCTAACTCGACTATGTACTTCTGTTCTTTTGCCCATGTGTCACGATCCTTTCCTGCCCTCAAGGTAGAGGAGACATAATCGTAGGCGTCACCGAAACGGTGCTCCTGCATGGCGAGCAGGTAGGCCTTGACGGCTTCATCGGCAGCCAGCGTGCTGGGCTCTGCAGAATCCTGATTTTCAGCCGCGCCCGCAGGGCTTTCGCTACCGGCCGTTGCGAGGGATGGCAAAGCCAGGGCACAGAGCAGACCGAGGGCCAGGAACACAGACAAGCCGGACGCGCGCACAAACACTTTCATGGCTTCATGGTAACAACCGCCCGAACGAAGGCAACAGGCCGACGTCCCGGGCTCGGAGAAATCGCAGTAGGCGAGGTTTTTTCAGCGTCCAAAAGAAGCCAGGCAGCTCGATTGGCGTAGAGGGTATGGCGAAAATTGCTTCGCCAGGCTCGTAGCTCACCGGCTGAACCCCCGCCTATGGATCGCATACCCGAGGCCTTGCTGAGAAGCAGGAGCGGCTCGGGCCCCGCGATCAACGCCTCGTAATCGACCGCCCGCGGCTTTCTGAAAAGGGGACGATCTGCGTAAAAACGAAAAGACCAGGGCCTTATGCCCCAGGAAGCCAGTCCGACCTCCGCGGGGACCTCGGCGGCGACCAGGGCCGCGAGATCGGCATCGCTGGTGTACGGGCTCACGCGGGGCCCCAGCGACAACGAGGACACCAGGCTGACGAGAAACATCGAGCTGCACAGCACAGCGCTGATGCGCCCGACACTGAAGAGCCGACGCCACCTGGACAGGGCCAGCAGGCCCCCGGCGGTGGCGAACCAGAACAACAGGGTCGCCGGCCCCTGGTACACGGCGCCGGTTTCCTCGAGGTAAAACCAGGCAGAGGCGGGTCCAAGCGCGACCATGAGTGCTGCCGAAGCCGCCAGCGCCAAACCGTTGAAGCCGGCGGCTCGACGTCCACTGTTATCATCCAACCAGCGCGCTACCAGTACCGCCGCCGCCGGGAAGGCCGGCATGATGTAAGTCGCCAGCTTACCATGAGACAGCGAGAAGAAGACCAGTACCCAGCAGCAGAACACGGCGAGCCAGCGACAGGAATCGCGACCGCCCAGGGCCCTTGCGACAGCGGCCGGCAGTAACGCCGACCAGGGCAGGAGGCAGGCAATGCAAACAGGAATAAAGAACCACAGTGGTTGAGCGTGAAACGAAACTCCCCCCGCGCCCGTGTAGCGCCCGATGTTGTGAACGAGGACGAACTCGCGAATGTAGTCGGGGTTGCGCAGTAACGTGGGCAGCAGCCAGGCGCAGACTACCAGGCTGAAGATCAGCACTCCCCTGCCCGGCCTCAGCCGAGAAAGCTTGATGCGCCCGCTGACAAGGAACACCAACAGCGGCAACAATAACAGCAAAACCGCCACCGGCCCCTTGGTCAAAGTGGCCAGACCGGCAAAAACCCAGGTGTCCCAGGGAAGAGGACTGCCCTCTTCGGCGTCGAGCCAGGCAGCCACCCTGAAAACCGTGGCGGTGATAAACAGCGTCAACAGAGAATCAAAATTGGTGAAGCGGCCCACTAAGGGGAAGAAAGGAACGCAGAGCAGCAGGCCCGTCGCCAGCAGTCCATTAGCAGTTCTCCCATCCTCCTGGCTGCTGGCGGGCCGCGAAGCTTCCAGGTAGACAAATATGACAGTGGCTAAGCAGGCCAGGGCCGGTACGAGCCTGGCTGCAAACTCGTTGACACCAAGCCCCCCGTAAGCAAGGCCGACGAGCAGGTAGAAAAAAGAGGGTTTGTGGTGGTACGGGGCCCCGTTGACCGTGGGAGCCCACCACTGTCCCGACTCGAATATCTCGCGAGCGATGAGCGCATGCTTGGCCTCATTGGGATCCCACAAGGCGTAACCACCGAGCCCTGAAAAGAGCATCAAGCAAGCCCCGGCCGCGGCCAGCATCATTCCCGCTGTTCGCCCAGCCATCGGACCGATAATAGCGGCCGCCCTGTTGCCGGGCAAGAAACGTTTGCCCGACCACGCGTTGCGGTCTAAAAGAACGCATGACGGAAACTACTGAAAAGAACGCCGAAGATGCTGTCGAGCAGCCCTCGACCGCCGAAAGGCTCGCGGACCTCTTCGAGTCCTTCAACAAAACCCAACTTGCGAGCGGGGTCCCCGAATGCTGCGATCAACTCAAACTGACCGGCGACAGCGGCGGTGACTACAAGTTACAGCTCGGTGGCGGCAACATAAAAGTCGAAGCTGGCTGCGCGGACAGCGCCGAAGTGAGCGTTACCCTCTCGGCCGAAGACCTGGTCTCGGTCGCCGACGGCAAGTACGACGGAAGGCTCCTGGTAGCCAGCGAAAGAATCGTCGTCGAGGGTGACCAGGACCTGGCTCTCGCCATGGGTGCCCTGTTCTCGGGTTCGAGTTCCGACTGAACACCCGGCCCGGGCAGACAAAAAGCTATCTGCCTGCTTAGCGCGCCCGGTCAGGCCACGTGATGCAGCGGTGCGACCAGGCGAGTGATATGGCAACGCGACCTGGTCCTACCCGCGAAAACGTCGCGAATCACAGAGAGTACAACCTCGTCGTCGAAGGGCTTCGAAAGGTACAGGTCAGCGCCTGCTTCCAGGGCCCGCAGCTCGTCAGCCTTCTGCCCACGAGCGGTCAGTATCAACACGTAGGCGTCCCGAAGAACAGCATCTGATCGGATAATGCGACACAGCTCGTAACCGTCCATCCCAGGCATCATGACGTCGAGAAGCACGACCTTGGGTCTCTGTTCGCGAACCACGGCGAGTCCCTCGATCCCATCGCATGCCGTGGCGACCTGCAGCCCCTCGGCTTCCAGTATAAAGGCTACCGTCTCACGGATATTGGGCTCGTCGTCGACGAGAACAACGCAATCCGTCAGGGGGCGAGAATCTTCGTGGGTGCTCAATCCTGTGTTCAAGGGCGGGTCTCCCTGCCGTGTGTTTACCGCACGACCTCAAAACAGCTTACCCTCTGAAGGCCTTGTTCTGCTACCGAAATCTCGACCACGGGTCCACTGCCAAGCGCTTTCAATGTGTTTGCCTTGCGCTGCGCTGCAGCCGGTGCGCCCCCCCATTCGGGGTGGTGGCCTCGAGCCGATTCTTGCAGCTCCACGCGGGCAGGCTTAACCTTTAATTGATGCCATGGATGTTGATGCAGGCCGGTCCCCTGCAAGCACAGCCTCGCACCGCGGACCAGGAGGCGGGCGAGGACGACACAGGTCCGCCTGCCGCCAGCGACCTGCGTCGGTCTGCCCAGGGAGCCGGCAAAAGCAGCCCCGGGCACGCGATCTCCGTCACGGGTGAAGCCGCTCCCGGCCGGCAAGAGCCCGAACCTCCCCCGCCGCTGCTCGTCGGCGAGACTGTACCCACTTCGGACAACGGCAAGGGCTCGGCACGAACCCTCGAAATTGTTCCCGGTCCAGCAAGAGCAGTAGAGGCCAGCGACTGCGGAAACCACGACGGCGACGTAGAGAGCGAGGAACAACCGGCCAGCACGGCGAAACAGCCCTGCCTCGCCTGGATCATGCACGGCGACATCAGCAGGGCCCTTTACCAGGCCGGACTCGCCGAAGTCCTGCTCGATAAGTTCGGCCCACCTGCCGTTGTTTACTCGGGTGGCACCTCCACCCTCAACGCCTTGATGCTGGTAAACGGCAGCGGCGAAGAACTAGCCAGGGGTTGGGAAAAACTTCGCGCGCAGCACATCCTCTTCGATACCGCGCTCGAACACGCCCCCCTCCTGGCGCCAAGAGGCCGGGAAACCAGCAGGCTGGTCGGCTTCGTCGAGAACGCCCTCAGCTACGGGGACACCGACCAACCACGGGTTGAGTTACAGATGTTCTGCGGTGAGCACTACTCGGCCCTGCCCGGTGGCAGAGCCCAGCCGGGCAGTATGCGAGTCGCCACGGCGAGCCTCACCGAGCAGAACAGCGGGGCCTGGCCATGGGAGCGTGCGATCCGGCACCTGCTGGCAAGTCGCGTAGACAGGGTGCTGTTGCTCGGGGTCGATGACGCAGTTTCGCGGTCACTGGAATTGGAGCAGGCAATGCGCACTGCCTCGGAAAGAAACATCAAGGTCAGCGTAATCGGCTTCGACAGCGGCGAGAAGCCGGGACTGCTCGACTACCTGCTACCTGGTTCCGGCAGCCCCGAGCGACTCATGCGAGACGGACGCGAAGCGGCGCTGAGTTGGATCGACGACGAAGAAGTCGACACGGCCGTAGCCACCTGAGCGAAGCCCGGCCACTGCAAAACTCCCGGCTGCCTGAAGTGAACGGCTGGTCAAGGTTGGACAGCGGGCGCTTCCCCGCCCGATTCGCCATCCACCGCGTCTTCCGTTGTTTTCCCAGCCAGGGAATCGCCATCCGCCTGTTGAACGCGCCAGTGAAGGGTCGATAAGGAGAGCATAAGCGGGGCATAGAAGGGGGCCTCGCGGAACTGGGGCTCCTTGGTGGTGAGCTTGGCGACGAAGTATTCAGACTTATCGGGTGCCAGCATTATGAAGAAGGTCTCCTGCACGTTTTCTTCACCGACCTTCACGACCAGCGAGAAAGTAAAAATGCCCGGCGCCTCCTCGAGGACCTGCACCCGGGTAAATGCCACGAGCGCCTCGCCCCTGAGTTCAGTGTGCTGGATCCAGGCCGCGGTGGCTGCCGAAGCGGAGTCGCCCTGGTAATCGGGATCATCCACCTTGTGAGACTCCGCGAGAAAGTGGCAACGCTGATTTATGTCCACATCCGAAGCGCGCTCGGCATAAACGCCTTGGAAGGAAGTCGCCGAAGACTGGGTCTCTCGCCAGTTGTCCACCGGTGGAGAGCTCAGCGAAAAACCGCCCAGGTCGTAGCTGGGCGGCATGGGGTTGAGAATCAGCATTCCCTGCGCGCTGACCGCGAGCGGAAAAACCAGGACAAGTACCAGGGTCCCCAGCCACGCCCCCGCGCGTACCCTCGGGGTACGCAAGCCCGGGCTAAGACGGTGATCGGCATCAGCCGACTCAAGCATCGCTGCCGTCCTGCGATTCGGCTGCCTCACAGCTCTGCAACAAGGCCGAAACCAGTGGGAGCATGTCTCCACCCTTAACCACGTAGTCACTCGCCTGCCACTGTTCGGCGGTCTTGCGATCAAACTTCTGAGGGTTAGATGTGTAAAGAATAATCGGGACGCCGTTGTGAGCCTTGAAGGCCGGGTCGGTCCTGATAATGCGACAAACGTGACCACCGTCTGCGCCTGGCATATCGGGCTCGAGAACCACCGCGTCAACATCGTGGTAGCAGAGCTTGGACAGGCAATCTTCCGCGCTCGAAGCCGTCACCACCTGGTAGCCGGTCCGCGATAGGTAGATCGAGAGAACCGTGCGCGCGTCTGGCGACGAATCGACCACCAACACGTTACGCCGGGATCGTGAGCGCTGGCGTACCCTGCCACCCATGACCGCGAGTTCGCGATCTGCCAGCTGAGCTATGAGCCGCTGGTCGAGGCCAGGAAAATTCTCCGCCTGCTCGGCAGTCTCATCCGGGCGGGCAGCCGGGGCTGGCTCGGCTGCCTCGGTTTCGGGAGTGACAAACCTGCCCGCGGCTGTCTCGCCGGGATCCACGCCAGCGCTCAGGCCAGCGCTCAGGCCAGCAGCGCTACCGCTGCCCAACCGTTTATCAAAGCCGTCGACTCGCACACGCACCGAGGCCACGCTGTTACCCAGGCCAACGATTTTCCTCTCGATGCTCTCCAGTCGCTCAGCCAGGTCAACGGCGCCGGAAACAGCAGCAGATGACGGCTGCGATTGATCAACTTCAACGGCTTGCTCCTCCTCCCGCAACGGGTCTTCTTCTCGCAACGAAGCTTCGGCGGACAACGGCTCTTCGGTGGCGAGGCCGGCAGCAGGAAAAACCGTTGGCGCGGGTTCGAGCGACAAGGGGCGTTCGAAATCTGGATCACCGACCTGCAGCTCCAGCGTTTCCAAACGCTCTGCCTGGGCTTCGAGCAAGTCGGTCAGTGAAGCCAGCATGTCGGTCGCCGACTCTACCTTGCCGCCGAGAGATTCGATTTCGTTTTCGAGGCCGTGGGCGTGTTCGAGGTCACCAAGGTCGCCTTGCCGGCCGCCCTGCTCTCCATCGCCCTGCCTGCGCGTACCCGGTGCTTCTTGCGAACGCTCGGTTTTCGGGGCTGTCTTCGGTGATTCCGGGCCCACACGCCCGCGCGCCGAGACCCGCGCCTCGGTTTCGGCACCGGCGAGCTGGTCGATCAGGCCGTCGACCTGTAACCTCAACGACTCGAGCGCATCGCCCACGCTCAGTTCACCCAGGGCTTTGGCCAAGCCGCCGCCCAGGGCTTCCGACATGACACTACCTTCCCGATCCACTGCCATTCCGCCACACCTCCCGCTACATCCTGTTTATCGTAAGTGTACCCGGTATGAAAGACCCCGGGCCCATATCCTGTGCGCCGATGCCCGTGGCGCAGGCCAACTCCGAGAGCCGTGGATGCCAGTAAACCCGGCAGAAACGCTCCTCCCCGTGTCAGGCACCTTCTCTTTCGCGGGTGTAATTCCCTCGCGGCAGAGTGGGAAGGTTCATCACGCTCTTGGGAAACTGCTTGACCAGGTAGTTGACGATATCCTTCACCGAAATGACTCCCACCGGCGTATCCGAGTTGTCGACCAGCGGGATGTGGCGATAGCCGCCCAGGCTCATCTTGTTCAAGGCGTAGGCTATTGAATCACTGGGCCTGAGAGTCTCGGGGTTGCCGGTCATCAACTTGCGCACCGGAGTTTTGGCCACTTCCGGGCCCAGCCCGACCAGGTGGTTCAGGACGTCCCTCTCTGTGAAAATCCCCTTCAAGCGATTAGACCGGACGACCAGTACGCAGCCCATGCCCTGCTCGCGCATCACGGCCACGGCCTCGAGTGCCGGTGTTTGCGGCCCGACCACCACCGGCTTACGCGGTTCGAGCGTACTCACGGGCTCGCGCAGCGCGTCTTCGTCGAGCACGCCATCACCCTTTGGCCCATTGAGTTCTTTTATGCTGTCATCGATGAATTCTTCAACTCCTTCGGTCTCTTCCATTTCTGTTATCTCCCGTTGCCCAGCCCAAGATCACCCCAAGGCACCACCGATGAGCTTACAAGCACCCTATTCGACTGTCCAAGTATCCCCGCCACGGAACAGTTTATTGAAGTCGGGCTGTCCCATCTCGCTGAGTGCACGTTCAGCCTGTGCCACGATTTGCTTCTCGTATATCGGCCTGTCCATGGCTCGTATTACGCCCAACGGCACGGGGAACTCGGGTCGCTCCAGGCGACTTAGAAAAAACCCGAGGGCCTCGTTGGTTTCATCGTGCAACAGCACCTGCTCCTCTGGCGTCGAGTCCATGCTCACAACCTGCGGAGACATGTCCTTGCCCAGGGCCACACCCATGCGGGCATCCTCGGGACCAAAAAGCAGCGGCTGCCCATGCTGGAGAACCAGCTGGTTATGAATACGAGAGCCTTTACCCGAAACGTCCTCGAAAACTCCATCGTTAAAGATAGGACAGTTCTGCAGGATCTCGATAAACGACGTTCCCTTGTGCTCAACGGCCCGGGTAAGCATCTCCTGTAGATGCCGGGTCTCCGTATCAACCGTGCGCGCGACAAAAGTCGCGTCGGCCCCTAGCGCCAGTGAAACCGTATCAAAAGGGTGATCGACCACGCCCAGCGGGCTCGACTTGGTGATCAGCCCCATCCTCGAAGTGGGAGAGTACTGCCCCTTGGTGAGACCATAAATCTCGTTATTGAACAGCAATATATTGATATCCAGATTGCGCCGCAGGAGGTGGATGAGGTGGTTGCCGCCGATGCTCAGGCCATCGCCGTCACCCGTTACCACCCACACCGACAGTTCCGGCCTTGCCATCTTGAGTCCCGAAGCAACGGCCGTGGCCCGGCCGTGAATGCTGTGAAAACCGTAGGTGTTCATGTAGTAGGGAAAGCGACTGGAACAGCCGATACCTGAAACGAATACTATGTTCTCGCGGGGGATATTCAGCTCCGGCATCACCCGCTGCACCTGCGCCAGTATCGCGTAATCGCCACAACCCGGACACCAACGGACGTCCTGATCGCTGACGAAATCCTTGCGACTCAGCTTTGCCTGCTCACCACTCATCGACCTTCCTCCACTATAGCTTTTACTCTCGCCTTGAGTTCGCCCACCTTGAAGGGTTGACCCTGTACCCGCGACACCGGTATGGCGTCAACCAGGAGTCGTTCCCTGAGAATGCGCACCAACTGGCCCATGTTCAGCTCCGGGACCACGATGGTCTTGTACCTCGCGAAAATCCGTTTCAGCTCTTCAACGGGTAAAGGGTTGAGCCACCTGAGGTGAAGATGCCCGGTGGCCAGCCCCTCGCCGTTGAGCTCTTCGGTCGCCTGGGCCAGCGCGCCGTAGGTAGAACCCCAGCCCACCATCAGCAACTCGCCCAGTTCGCTACCCTCAACACAGGGCGGATCGAGATCCTCGTTCACACGCTCGATCTTTTCTGCTCGCACCCGCGTCATGCGCTCATGGTTAACGGGGTCGTAACTGATGTCCCCCGAGTCGTAGTCTTTCTCAAGGCCACCGATACGGTGCTCAAAGCCCGGCGTGCCCGGTATCACCCAGGGCCTCGCCAAGGTGTCCTCGTTGCGCAGGTAGGGATGAAAACCCAGATCGCCCTTCCAGTAGCGGACCGAGATGTCGGGGAGTTCATCGTAGTCCGGGATCTTCCACGGCTGGGCTCCGTTGGCCAGGTAACCGTCCGACAGTATCATCACCGGTACCATGTACTTGAGCGCCACGTGAACAGCCTCGAAGGCCATGTCGAAGCAGTCAACCGGTGTTGCCGGCGCAACGATGGCCAACGGGCTCTCTCCGTTACGCCCGTACAAGGCCTGCATGAGGTCGGCCTGCTCGGTCTTGGTCGGCAGGCCCGTGCTTGGCCCTCCGCGCTGAACGTTGACGATTACCAGCGGCAATTCTGTCATCACCGCCAGGCCTATGGCCTCTCCCTTGAGCGCTATGCCTGGACCACTTGACGCAGTCACCCCGAGGGCGCCCCCGAAAGACGCGCCTATAGCCGAGCACACCGCCGCGATTTCGTCTTCGGCCTGGAAGGTGGTGACGTCAAAGTTCTTATGAGCCGCCAGCTCGTGGAGGATATCACTAGCCGGGGTGATGGGGTACGAGCCAAAGAACATGCTCTTGCCCGCCTTCGATGCCGCCGCCATGAGCCCCAGCGCCAGGGCCCTGTTACCGGTCATGTTGGTGTAATTGCCCGGCTCGATATCCGCCGGTTTGACCTCGTAGGTGTGAACGAACACCTCGGTGGTTTCGCCGAAGTTCCAGCCCGCCTTGAACACCCGCGTGTTGGCCTCAACCAGTGCCGGTGACTTCGCGAACTTGGCCCCTATCCAGGTAAGGGTCTGCTCGATCGGACGATTGAACATCCAGGAACAAAGACCCAGTGCGAAGAAGTTCTTGCACCTCACCATCGTCTTGTTGGGCAGGCCCATGTCCTTAATGGAGTCCGTGGTCATGCGGGTAAGGGGCACCGCGAACACGCGTACCCTCTTGTTGAGACTCGCGTCGGCAAGCGGGTCCCCGTCCATTCCTGCCTTACGAATATTGGAGAGCGTAAACGCGTCGCTGTCGGCCACCAGTATGCCGCCGTCGCTCAGGTCGGCGATGTTCACGCTGAACGCAGCCGGGTTCATGACCACGAGTACGTCGGGGCGATCGCCAGGAGTAAAGACCCGATCCTGGGAAAAATTGACCTGGAAGCCACTCACACCGGCGAGCGTGCCGGCTGGTGCCCTGATCTCGGCCGGATAGTCAGGCAGGGTGGCGATATCGTTGCCCGCTATGGCCGACTCGTTGGTAAACTGCGTTCCCGTCAGCTGCATGCCATCGCCGGAGTCTCCGGCAAAGCGAATCACTACGGTATCGACCTGCTCTACGGGCTTTTCTCGCACAGTGGTCTCCGAAGGGACTTCAGCCATTTAACTGCCTCTCTATCATCAGATTTGCCCGCAATACCTGCCGACTGCCCACGTGAGAGGGTCAGCAGGGTCGGTCTTTCCAATTTAATGAAGCAAGATTACGGGATCAAATGTTTAAGCCCTGATTACACAAGTAAATCTAATTTAGCTGAACCAGCTTCAGCCCGGTTACGCTGAGCTGAAGCTGAGGTTATTCAACGGCTGCCGTTTCGGCCGCTGGACGGGTCTTCCAGCGGCGGTGGGCCCAATTCCACTGCTCGGGCCGGGAGCGTACCTGCTGCTCTACGAGCTCGGTATAGCTCGCCGTAAGATCTACAGCCGCCTGTCGCCTGTCCGCCGGTGACAACGGCGGATGCACTGCCGGCCTCACATCAATCACGAGGCCGTCGCTGTCCCAGCTGGCAAACACCGGCAGAACGGGGGCCAGGCTCGCCAGCGACAACCTCGCCAGCATGGTCGACGTACAGGCCGGACGACCAAAAAATTCCACGAAAACCCCCCTCCCGTGGCCCTGGTTCTGGTCCAAGGGGGCTGCCACCACGCCGCCGGCAGCAAGAACGCTCACTATTTCGCGCAGGGCACTGCCCCTGCCCACCGAGCTCACGCCGGCCTCTGATCGCTGGGCCAGCAGAAAATTGTTTATCAGCCTGTTCCGCATCGGCCGGTAAAATGCGCTCATGGCCACGCCACTGTTACCTACAGCCCGAGCCATCAATTCAAAATTGGCGCTGTGAGCAGTCAGTAACAACACCCCGTTGCCAGCACCGGCCAGTTCAGACACCGCAGCGGCAACCTTTTGGACGCCGCGGATACTCCCGTTGGCCATCAAGGCACGCGAATGCATAAGTTCTGCCATCATGCGTCCCCAGCTGCGAAAAACGACCCTGGAGCAACTATTTCGCTGGGCGGCATCCCAGGAAGGAAACGCCTGGCTCAGGTTGTTGTCGATGACCCGCCTGTGACGGGCGTCGACCCTGGAGGCCAGGCTGCCGAGGCCCTCGAGGGCGCCCCTTGTCATCGCCAGTGGCAACGCGGCACCCAGCGCCCAGGCCGCTCGCAACAGGCCATAGGCGACCATATCAATTACTCTGCCCACCCCCGCGAGTGTAACCCCAGCCGCCTTCCCGCCCAAGCTCACCGGGGTTTAGCAGACTGTCGCCGCCTTGAGCAAACACCGGCAGCCTGCTAGGCCTGACCGATGCCATCTACCGATAATAAAGTCACGAAACAGGTCGAAAAGGATCGCCCGTGGATTTTTCGTACCTACTCAGGCCACAGCTCGGCCAAGGCCTCGAACGCGCTCTACAAGAGCAACCTCGAAAAGGGCCAGACCGGCCTGAGCGTAGCTTTCGATCTGCCCACGCAGACCGGTTACGACTCTGATCACCCACTCGCGCGCGGAGAAGTAGGTAAAGTCGGCGTGCCGGTTGACAGCATCGCCGACATGGAAACCCTGTTCAACGACATACCGTTGGACCGCATGAACACGTCGATGACCATCAACGCCACCGCTGCCTGGCTGCTGGCGCTGTACATCGCGGTGGCCGAGCGCCAGGGGGTCGACCCCGGCGGCCTGCAGGGGACCATCCAGAACGACATCATCAAGGAGTACCTGTCGCGGGGCACCTACGTGTTTCCTCCCACCGAGTCGATGCGTCTCACCGGCGACATCATCGAGTACACGGTCAGCAATATCCCCAAGTGGAACCCGATCAACATCTGCAGCTACCACCTGCAGGAAGCCGGGGCCACGCCGTCCGAGGAACTAGCCTTCACGCTGGCCAACGCCATAGCCGTACTCGACGAGGTCAAGAAACGACCCGGAATGGACGGTGAGACCATGGTACGGGTCTTCGGCCGTATCTCATTTTTCGTGAACGCCAGCATTCGTTTCATAGAAGAAACCTGCAAGATGCGCGCGTTTGTCGAGACCTGGGACAAGCTCGGACGCGAACGCTACGGCGTGGAAGACCCCAAGCTCAGGCGTTTCCGTTACGGCGTGCAGGTCAACTCGCTGGGCCTGACCGAACAGCAACCCGAGAACAACGCCATCCGAATAGCGCTGGAGATGCTCGGGGTGGTGTTATCCAGAAAAGCCCGCGCGAGAGCCGTGCAGCTCCCGGCCTGGAACGAGGCCCTGGGCCTGCCCCGGCCCTGGGACCAGCAGTGGGCGCTGAGAACGCAGCAGATAATGGCCTACGAAACCGACCTGCTGGAGTACGCCGACATCCTCGACGAATCGCCGGTGGTGCAGGCCAAGGTCGACAGCCTGATAGCAGAAGCCTACGACGAGCTTGAGCGTATTGACGAGATGGACGGCGCGGTCGAGGCCGTCGAAGCTGGCTACATGAAGCAGCGCCTGGTGGATTCCAACGCGCGGCGATTGCGCCGCATCGAAGCAGGCGAGCAGTGCGTTGTCGGAGTCAATCGCTGGACAGAGAGTGAGCCTTCGCCGCTTACCTCGGACATGGACAATGCCATACTCAAAATCGATGTATCGGCCGAGCGCGAGCAGATCGAACGCCTTGAAGCCTTCAGGGCAAAACGCAACAAAGACGATGTCGAGGCGGCCCTGCAGGCCCTGCGGGATTCGGCTACAAGCGGTAGCAACATCATGGAGAGCTCGATAGCTGCTGCTTCGACCGGGCTGACTACCGGAGAGTGGTCACAAGTACTGCGCGACGTGTTCGGGGAATACCGCGCGCCCACCGGCGTGGGCGGCCAGTCGGCGGCTGACAGCGACGCGGTGGTCGCGGTACGCGAAAAGGTGAAGGCGCTCGGCGAACGCCTCGGCCACACGCTGAGGCTGCTGGTTGGCAAACCGGGACTCGACGGTCACAGCAACGGGGCGGAACAGATCGCCGTGCGCGCCCGCGACTGCGGCATGGAAGTCATATATCACGGCATCCGCCTGACCTGTGACGAAATCGTGGCTACTGCCCAGGAAGAAGACGTGGACGCGATCGGCCTGAGCATCCTTTCGGGATCGCACATGACGCTGGTCCCCGACCTCGTAGACAAGATGAAGAAGCTCGAGCTTGAAGACGTGACCCTGGTCGTGGGCGGAATCATTCCCGACGCGGACGCGGACCAACTCAAGGCCCTTGGCGTCGCAGGGGTATACACCCCGCGGGACTTTGAACTGACCAGCATCATGAGCGACATCGTAGAATTGGTGAGCAACAAGCGCGGCTGAACCACCCAGGCGCGGGCCCTGCGTTACTCGGCGCTTTTCAGCCGCGTCAGCGTTGCGCCCTCAGCGACCAGGAAATCAAGTGCGCCGTGGCCCCTGATTTCGACGCCGCGGAGTTCGACCGACGCCCGTTCGTGCAGCACCACCCCCCTGCTCCCGTTGTCGGTGACGCGCCCACCACTGAGCCTCAGCAGCGAATCATCGTTGACCACAACGCCAGCGTCGGCGTTACCGCTTATGATCGTGTTGGCGAGTTCCACCCGTGAGCCCAGTCCGACCCGCAAGCCGTCGCGGTTGGGCGGCCGGCCCGTACCACCCGCGTCACGCGAGAGTGCGCTCATGGCTGGATCGTCGAGCCCGTTGAGAGTGATCGAGTTGCCCGAACCGGCCAGCGAGGCTGCCGACACACCCAGCCCCTTGTCGAAATTGGCGCTTATAAGGTTGTCCAGCAGGCGAACGTTTGACCGCCGGCTGACGGTAACGCCATCGCGGTTCTGCCTGATCGTATTGCCTCGCAGGACAGCCGAAGAACCGTCGAACACGAGCACGCCCTTACCCTTGCTACGAAAACCGTTGCGCTCGAGCAGGCAGCCCTCCACCAGAACCCCGCTTGCGCCGCCGGTTATGCCGATACCGTCGTCGAGGTTATCGCGACAGTGGCAGTCGCTCAGTACCACCCCGCTCGCCAATGCGCCGATCACCGCAATTCCATCGAACATGAAACCGCGAGCGTTGAGCTCTCGTACTTGCACAGACGGACCCTTGATGACCAGCCCGTCGCAGCCTCGGCGGCCACGGGAACGCGCGCAGGCACCACCCTCCAGCCAGGCTCCGTGACCGTGAATAGCCAGGCCGCTGGCCTCGATGGTGGGCAGCTCGGTCACGGGCTTGATTGAATCGGAAGGCGCGAGCCTGATGTCTATAATCGAGCGTTGCGAAGAAGCGTTGGCGCTCTCGATAGCGTGCCTGAGCGTGCCGTTACCCGAATCCGCCGACGAGTTAACAACTATCAGCCGTGTCTCGTTACTCGGTGCGGCCGCCCAGCAAGCGGACAAGAACATTGCACACGCAAGAACCACCAGCGCTGGGTTTCTACGCACCGCCGTGACCCACGCTGCAACAGCGGGCGAATATCTCACCGCCGCACAGTTTACTGCGACATGTAGATGCCGCCATTGGGTGCCAGCACCTGCCCGGTAAAGAACGAGGAGTCATCGCTCGCCAGGAACAGAGCAGTGGTCGCCACCTCTGAAGCCGTGCCAAGTCGCTGCATCGGCGTCTGCATGGCAATCATGGCCAGGCTCGTTTTATCTACCGGGTCCAACAGCGGTGTTTCTATGAAACCAGGGGCAATGGCGTTGGCGCGAACACCGTAGCTGGCCGCTTCCCTCGCCGTCGCACGGGTAAAGGCCATGATTGCGCCCTTGGCGGCACAGTAATCCGGGGCACCGGTGAGCGACGCCGCCCCCATCAGGGACCCCATGTTGATGATTCTACCGCCGCCCTGTTCGCGCATGAGCGGCAGTGCTTCCCTGCAGCAGTAGAACGTACCGTACATGTGTATGCGCATCATGCGGTCGAACATCTCGTCGCTGAGCAATTCGATGCTGCGCAGGTGGGTTTTTATGCCCTGCCCCTGCATCGATTCTTCGATCTGCGCCTGCATCGCGGTCGCGTTAGCCTCGAGGTAGTCAGGGTCGGTGTGAATAATGCCCGCGTTATTCACGAGGATGTCGATGCCACCGAGTTCCGTGAGCAACGACCCGAAGGCCGCTTTCACAGACGACGAATCGCTCACGTCGCAAGGCCCCGATACCGAGCCCGGTGTCAGCTCACAACAGCGGGCGGCAACAGAGGCCGCGGCGTCCTCGTTTATATCGCTGACGTAAACCTTGGCACCGTTGGCCGCATAAAGAAGCGCTATTTCGGCGCCCAGTCCCGAAGCCGCACCGGTTATAAAAGCTCTCTGCCCATCGAGTTTCATTCAGAATCCCTTCGAGTAATCCCAGCTGAAGCTACTATCTATGTTGATGTCAAGAAGCACCTGCTCTGCCAGGGTCGCGGCCGTGGCCTCGACGTAAGCGTCCCCCATTTCAACGCCCAGGTAGTGCCGCGCAATGCGCCGGGCTTGCTCGCCGTCGGCTTCGGCGAAGGTCACCGTCCCGCGCAGGCAGATCCCCCGGTAAGGCGCCTGCCGCGTATCGAGGGTGACCGAAACCGAAGGGTTGGCCCTCGCGCAACGCGCTTTGTGTGAATTGGCGCCTACCATCACCTGGACTCGCTTGTCGCGGTACTCAAACCAGACCGGGGTGCCCTCGGGCGCCCCCTGGTCATTTACAACCGACAGCACCGCTATCTCCGGTTCCGCCAGCAGGTCTTCGGCTTCTTCTTCGGTCAATCTTCCCATCGAATTTCCCTTGCAATGCCCTCGCTCGCCGAACCTACGCTGGAGCCACGAGTTTCACAATGCCCTGGATCCATCGTGCGGCCAGTACCGCCGCGTGGGCCGGAAGGGAACGAAGTATCAGCATTCCCCCCATGGCAACGCTGGAATTTCCGAATGATTTCAACCGGAGCGCCGCGACCCGGAGGCCGCAAGCCGTTACGGAGAATTCGGTAACCATTGGCTCGCCGAGCCCCTGCCCGAGGGAAGTTGGCCCGCTGCGCTCTACCGATTAGACGAGCGCTGCGGGGTTGTTCACTGCGCCCACCAGAGCCAGGTCCGCTGGCCCAGAAAAAGCGCCTACTGGTACCGTCGGGTCATAGAAGAAAACGGAATCTTAATCTTCTGTCGACTCACCAGGGTATGGCCCTGACCGCGGGCAAGGTAACGACACCGACACTATTGGCGTCACTCGCACCGGTAACCGTCAGGTCGAAATCAGATTCACGCAGCTCGGAAACAGCGGCCGTAAACTCACATCTCACAGTGTTTGACGGACTCACCACCACCGCACCTGGAGAGAAGAGCTCGATCCTCAGCGCCTGCCGCGACAGCCTGGTCGCAAAAATAGACACAGCGCCGTCGGTAGCCCTGCACAGCAGCCCCCCAGCCTCTTCTACAAAATCTCCGACGGTAGCGTCAAACTCTACCAACAGTTCCAGCTCGACCATGGGCACGCCGGATTCAATGCGGAACATCACCGAAGTCACCGGTCCGCAATTAAGCGGGACCTCGGTGCCCACGGCCCTTCGAAGAATCATCAACGCGTCGGATGCCGTGATCGCGCCACTACCGTCTACATCGCACACGTAGTCGGGGCAGACGAGGTTCTGCCCGACAGCCCGTCGCAATAACATCAACGCGTCAGAAGCCGTTAAGAGCCTGTCATTGGTGCCATCACCACAGATGCGCGTGAAAAGGCACGCATTCGAACAACCATCACTGTTAACAAGATTACCGTCGTCGCAAATCTCTACACCGGCCTGCAAGATACCATCGCCGCAGCTGGCCGATACGCAGGTGGACAGGCAGGCGTCGCTTTCATCCTCGTTCGCATCGTCGCAGGCTTCTACACCGGCCTGCACTATGCCATCGCCGCAGCTGGCAGATACGCAGGTGGACAGGCAGGTATCGCTGTCGTTCGTGTTGCCATCGTCACACTGCTCCACGCCGGCCTGCACTATACCATCGCTGCAGCTGGCCGATACGCAGGTGGACAAGCAAGCGTCGCTGTCGTTCGTGTTGCCATCGTCACACTGCTCCACACCGGCCTGCACTATACCATCGCCGCAGCTGGCCGATACGCACGTGGACAAGCAGGCGTCGCTTTCATCCTCGTTCGCATCGTCGCAGGCTTCTACACCGGCCTGCACTATGCCATCGCCGCAGCTGGCCGATACGCAGGTGGACAGGCAGGTATCACTGTCGTTCGTGTTGCCATCGTCACACTGCTCACCGAAGAAACCGTCGGCCACCCCGTCGCCGCAGGCGGGCAGCGTGCAGTTGCTGCGACAGTGATCGGACAGGACATCGCTGTTGAGCATGCCGAAGTCGCACTGCTCACCGGGGCCGGCAAAGCCATCGCCGCAGCTGGCCGATACGCACGTGGACAAGCAGGCGTCGCTGTCGTCCGTGTTGCCATCGTCGCACTGCTCCACACCGGCCTGCACTAGGCCATCGCCGCAGCTGGCCGATACGCAGCTGGACAAGCAGGCGTCGCTGTCATCCTGGTTCGCATCGTCGCACTGCTCCACACCGGCCTGCACTAGGCCATCGCCGCAGCTGGCCGATACGCAGTTGGACAGGCAATCATCGGTGTTGTCCGGGTTCGCGTCGTCGCACTGTTCAACCCCGCGCTGCAGGACTCCGTCGCCGCAGCTGGCCAATACGCACGTAGACATGCAGGCGTCGCTGTCATCCTGGTTCGCATCGTCACAGGCCTCGCCGCTGTCGGTTACGGCGTCGCCGCAGGAAGGCAGCATGCAATCTGTGCGGCAGGCATCGGGCTGGCTGTCGCTGTTGAGCCTACCGTCGTCGCAGGCCTCGCCGGGATCCAGCATGGCGTCGCCGCAGGTGGGCAGCGAGCAGTCGTTGCGGCAGGCGTCGAGGTTGTCCAGGTTGCCGTCGTCGCAGGCTTCGCCGCTGTCTGTTACGCCGTCGCCGCAGGTAGGCAGCGAGCAATCGGTGCGGCAGGCATCGGGCTGGATGTCGTTGTTCAAGCCATCGCTGTCACACTGCTCCACACCCGCCTGCACTATACCATCGCCGCAGCTGGCCGATACGCAGGTTGACAGGCAGTCGTCGCTGTTATCCGTATTGCCGTCGTCGCAGTCCTCGCCGGGATCTAACATGGCGTCACCGCAGCTGGGCAGCGAGCAGTCGTTGCGGCAGGCGTCGAGGTTGTCCGCGTTACCGTCGTCACAGGCTTCGCCGCTGTCTGTTACGCCGTCGCCGCAGGTAGGCAGCGAGCAATCAGTGCGGCAGGCATCGGGCTGGATGTCGTTGTTCAAGCCATCGTTGTCACACTGCTCCACACCCGCCTGCACTATACCATCGCCGCAGCTGGCCGATACGCAGGTGGACAGGCAGGCGTCGCTGTTATCCGTATTGCCGTCGTCGCAGTCCTCGCCAGGATCCAACATGGCGTCACCGCAGGTGGGCAGCGAGCAGTCGTTGCGGCAGGCGTCGAGGTTGTCCGCGTTGCCGTCGTCGCAGGCTTCGCCGCTGTCTGTTACGGCGT